>JAERMT010000150.1_pt1 | contig 21670 bp, 14 predicted proteins | sample 9267081 | NCBI WGS metagenome assembly JAERMT01 (sample SAMN17071939, study PRJNA684904) | human gut metagenome | isolation source: diarrhea sample from child under the age of five | host: Homo sapiens | place: South Africa: Mafikeng, Mafikeng Provincial Hospital | collected 2019-09
CCGACGCACCGGGTCCCGACCATGCAGCCGTCCCGCTGGCAGTCTGTCCGTTCTGTTTTTTGGGGGTGTGAGGGGTGGTGGTTTGCCGGGAGGTGATGGGCCATCAGCGCTGCGCTGGATGGCTGCAAAGGCTGAGTTTCCTTGTGGTTTGACGAAGGGGGTGGCATCGGCGCTGGGGTGGATGTGTTGTGGTGTTTTTTGTGGAGTTTTTGTGTAATATTTAAATTTATTTTTGGGGGATTTTGGATTATAATTATGGAAAAAGATGGTTGGCCTGATTGGTTGATTGATATCTGGAGTTATGGTGACTTTTTTGAGAGGCTTGAGAGAAGGTCTTTGGATGTGTGCAGATGAGAGGCTTGAGAGAAGGTCTTTGGATGTGTGCAGATAAGAGGCTTGAGAGAAGAGCTGCGGATGTATGCAGATGAGAGGCTTGAGAGAAGGTCTGCGGATGTGTGCAGATGAGAGGCTTGAGAGAAGAGCTGCGAATGTGTGTTGATGCAGGGCCTGTGTGAGCTTTAGATGTGTGCAGATGAGAGGCTTGAGAGAAGGTCTACGGATGTGTGTTGCTGCAGGGGCTGTGTGAGCTTTGGATGTGTGCAGATGAGTGGCTTGAGTGAAGAGCTGCGGCTGTGTGTTGCTGCGGGGGCTGTGTGAGCTTCGGATGTGTGTTGCTGCGGGCTGTGTGATGGCTTCGGATGTTTGTGTTGGTCTGGTTTTGAGGGTGGTCTTTTTGGGGGCTGCCTGGGTTTTGGAAGGGGAGTGGGTTGTTTGTGTGATTATATGGTTTTGCCGCTTTTGAATTCGTCTTTTGAGCCTGGGAGGGCTCGGGAGGTTGTTGAGGGGTTTGTGGATGTGGATTTGAGGAATATTGCGCGGGCTGAGCTTTTTTATTTTACGGGGCGGGCTGAGGAGTGTTGTGAGATTACGAGGGGGTATCTGTCCAGCCGGGTTATTGAGCTGCGGCTTTCGGCGTGTATTTTGTATGGGTATTCTAATCTGACGCTGGGGAATGTGGCGGCGGCTAAGCGGGGGATGGAGGGAATCCAGTCTTGTTTGAAACTGGCTATGAAGAAAAAGGTTCCTGCGGATGTTTATGCGTCCTGTCTTCTGGCGGGGTATGTGGGGGCGGTTTTGCTTCATCTGCCTACGGATGGGATGCCTGCTTTTGGAGAGTACAGCAGGATGCTTCCTGAGGGGCTGAGGCTTTTTGCCACGTATGTGATGGCGCACCATACTTATCTTAACGGGGAGATATGGAGTGCTTATGGGATGGGGAAGGCTGCTTTGTTTATGGCAGATAGGTCGTATCCGATCAGTATGACGTATATCCACTGTATGATGGCGGTGTGTGCGATCAATCGGAAGCATAAGCAGGAGGCACAGGAGGAGATGCTCCGGAGCTGGGAGCTGGCGAAGATGGATGGTTTTCTGGAGCCTTTTATTGAGCATCATGGGCTTTTGAGGGGGCTGGTCGAGGCTTGTATCCGGAATCGGGATCCGGAGGCGTATCAGCGTATCACGAAAGGGGTGATTTCTTTCAGCAGGGGCTGGATGGCGCTTCATAATCCGGAAAACCGGAGAAAGGTTACGGGGGAGCTGTCGACGATGGAGTTTTCCATTGCCATGCTGGCAAGTGGGGGATGGAGCAATAAGGAGATAGGAGAGCATCTGGGGATTTCCATTAATACTGTCAAGCATTACCTTACGGATATCTTTTGCAAGCTGAATGTCAAGAAGCGGGATGAGCTGAAGAAATTCATGTTAAAATAGTGACAGAGGCACTTTTTTATGAAAAAAAGTGCCTTACAAAACAACTATTAGTGTTGTATAATAAATACCACGAATAGTCAGATTTTATTGAAAAATCAGGCGAAAAGAACCAGTGAACGAGTAAGTTAAGAAGGAGGAGTTGAAGACTGATTTTCGATAGCATCTGATAATGTCAGTATCCTTACCAAAAATGCCTGGTATATTGACACTACAATCACATAAGGGTAAAATATTATAAAGGTGTAACCTGTTTACTCACCGGCTAAAAACATGAAGCTTTTTTAAGAGAAAGGAATATAAACAGAAGTAAAGTAATAAGAAATACAGTACACGTTAATGCACACACAGGAAAGCGGGAAAGGTATGAAAAAATTAAGGAATAATAAGATCAGAAAACTCCTGGCATTTATGGTGGCTTTGGCGTTGATGGTATCCTGTATGCCGAGTGCATATACGATCTCCGCGAGTGAAGCGTTCGGAGATGGAACGGAGGATATATTTACAGATGGCGAAATTACATCTGAACCAGCGGCCGAAGAATCGACACCGGATGTAAGCAGCGCTGACCAGGAGGAAACGGAACAGGCGCAGCAATCGACGCTTACATATGAAAATGATTCTGTTAAAGTAACAGCAGAGGCACTGGAGGACGGAGCTCTTCCGCAGAATACAGCATTGAAGGCTGACGGCGTAAACGAGAATTCATCCGTATCTTATGATACAGTTTCTCAGAAGCTTTCAGCAGCAGCTACAGACAAGGGCAGCAGCCTGAGAGGTTTTTTTGCGTATGATGTGTATTTTGCTGATGGCGACGGAAACAGAGTCGAGCCGAACGGCAGAGTCAGAGTAACTTTTGAGTACAAGACACCGGCAGCACCGGAGCTTACCGATGCAGCCAGCACGAGTGTAACCGTTGAGAAGCTTCATTATAACAGCAGTACCGGTGATACTGATGTTAACACCTTACAGGCCAACGAGGATCTGAAGGTTCTGAATGTCAACGAGGGCAAACAGATCCAGACACTTCAGGTTGAGACTGGCAACGCAGCTGTTTTTGCCGTTATGTGGGATTCTCCTGAGACAGCAGATGTCGAGGCAGAAGCTGTTTCCGGTAATGAGGACGGGGTGTCTATCGCATCAGAGGAGCTTACGGACGGAATGGATATTTCGGACGAGCCTGAGCAGGATGCAGCTGAGACACCGGCAGCAGAGAATCCGGAGGTAACTCCTGATGCAGAGCCTTCTGAGGCTCCGGCGGAGAATCCGGATGCTGAACCTACCGAAGCGCCGGCAGAGGATCCGGATGTGGTGGAAGAACCGGCAGAGGATATTGCGAGCCCGGAGGAGGTTCCGGCAGCAGATGAGAATGGTGAGACAAGCTTGATCGAGGTTCTGGGAGACGATACGAATCTTCGTGTCAGCCCATCTATCGAGGCAGAGGTTCTGGCAACTGTAAACGCAGGAACACAGCTCACACTTCTGGATACCGTAACAGCAGAGGACGGAGCAACCTGGTACAAGGTTTCCTGGGAAGGAACCGAGGCTTACATAAGAAGTGATATGGCACAGGTTGTTGACAGCAGTGATGAGGCAGAAGAGCCTGAGGATGTGCAGGAAAGTGAAGAAGTTTCTTATTCTCAGGAAGTTGGTAATGTAGTTGTAACTGCAACAGCAGTGAAGGGCGTTATTCCGGAAGGTGCACAGTTTGTTGTGACTCCGATCGAGAAAGGCTCTGACCAGTATGCAGATATAGAGAAACAGCTTCACGAGGGTGCAGAAAATGAGAGTTATACAGTAGCAGGATTTCTTGCATACGATATCAGTTTTCTGAATGACGATGGAACTAAGATCGAACCGCAGAACGGAAGTGTCAGGGTATCTATAGCCTACAAAGAAGCAGAAATCCCAGAAGATGTAGCTGAAACAGATACAGCACAGGAAAACATGAATGTATCTCTGGTACATTTTGTGGAGGATGCAAATGGTAATGTCACAGAAGTTGTTAATATGAGCAACGATGGACAGGCTGAAGTAAGTACAACCGACAATGGAGAGATTGAAAGTGCAAACTTTGAAACAGAGAGTTTTTCTACTTTCTCAGTTGTATGGTTGGCAGATGATTTCACTTCTGTACAGACAACGAGTAGTTATGATAAGGAGAGCACTGTTGATAGTGCTGCCAGTGGTATTACTATCAATATGTTTAATTACGATACCAATCCAATAAATGAAGGTCATTCTTTGAAGTTTAGTAATGGAAAAGATCAAAGAGACGATTATAACAATTGGACAGGGTCGGCTACTCCCTATCCTGGCATTATGAAAAATACATTGGGATCAGATTCATATCCGACATTAAATAAGGGGAATAAGAATGAGAGTAGTTCGTATTTATTCTCAACAGATGAAGGTAAGGGCAAGACGGTTTATCCTGGTGCAAATTACTTATTTAAAAAAGATGCAGATGGTTACTATGAATATGATAGTGCTAAAAATTTTGCACAGTTTGATGAAAAGACAAAAAGTTTTACTGTATATAAGGTACCAGGAAGTTGTGGAAATGCAGTAGGCCTACAAAGCTATCCGAAGCATGGAAGTTTCTTCCCGTTCAATACATTAGGTAATTCTGTTATAGAACATACAGCAAACGGCTCTGGTATTTATGGAATTTCAACGGATCCAGATTACCATTTTGGTATGACAATGTCAGCTAAATTCATTCAGCCAAAAGACGGAAAAATTCAAGGGAATGATATGGTATTTGAGTTTTCTGGAGATGATGATGTATGGGTTTACATCGATGGCGTTTTGGTGTTGGATATTGGTGGTGTTCATAATGCAGCGTCTGGTTCTATTAATTTTGCTAATGGCAACGTTACAGTTGGTAACAATAATAATCTAAATTTAAGACAATTATTTGCTGATGCAAAAACAACAGGAGATTTTGTTAGCGGAGAGAATCGTTTCGCAGATTATACAATGCATACAATTAATTTCTATTATCTCGAAAGAGGTGAGGGTGATTCCAACTGTAAGCTTAAGTTCAATCTTCCAACAGTTCCGAAGAAGTCGGTTACGGTTGAAAAACAGTTGAGTAATACGGATAAAGAGAAGTATGCAGATGTAGAGTTTAAATTTCAGTTACTTGTTCAGAATGACAACAAGGAGTATGTTCCATCAAGTACTGCAGGTATTTTAAGCGATGGTAGCGAAGTTAAGTTCAAGAGTGAAACAATAAATGACGTTTCCTACGCTAATGTGTTTACGTTGAAACCTGGTCAGCATGCAACTTTCTCTGGACTTGAGGAAAATAAGAATTATAGGGTTCAAGAACTTGATGTATCAAATGAGAAATATGATCAGGTTTTAATCAATGGGAAAAATGCAACAAATCAGAAGGGAAATGTTATTTCTAGTGTAGCTACAGTTGACAGTAGACCATGGGTAACTTTTACTAACAAGTGTAGTGAGGAAAATAGTCGTAAGCTGTGTATTACCAAAAAGATTAAAGGTGATATTCCTGTAAATGATAAATTTGATTTTGGGATAAAGTTGAATGGTCAGCAGTATACAGGAAATTATTATCTGCAAGATTCTAAAGGAAATTATTATACAAGTGAAAATGGAACATTAAAGAAGGAAAAAAATAAGACTGTGTGTGGAAGTGCAGTTAATGGTGTTGTTTCTTCAGTTCCTGCAGGATACACAGTAGTTCTTGAACAAATTTTAGCTGGAACAAGCTTTGAGGTTAACGAGATCAATCTTAATACAAAGGATTATGGAAATCCTGAGTACAGTATTGAGGAGGCAGAGGTTGTTAGTACAACTGATACAGCATCAGGAAAAATTAAGTTAGGTAGTGATGCGAAGGTAACAGTTACTAATACACGCAACAATGTAGCCAGTCTCGAAATTACAAAGGTAAATACAAGCAATCAGCCATTACCTGGAGCAAAATTTACTCTTACATTGGATAATGATCAGGCGAAAACGTATAATGAAACATCAACATCTGATGAAAGTGGTCATTTGAAGTTTGAAAATCTTCCAGTCGGAACTTATACATTGACAGAAACAGAGGCACCGTCTGGCTATGTTAAATCTACAGAGAGTTATAAAGTAAAAGTATCAGTTGAAAATAATAAGGCAACTGCTAAGCTTTATAAAGCAGATGGTACGAATGAAATTGAGAACAAACAGATCATTAACTACACTGAGAAGGAAGAAGCCGAAAATAATCTTACCAGTAGCAAAACAGCCGAAGTTGTTGATTATGAGAATAGAATTTATAAGATTAATCTGAATGCAGAAACAACTGGACGCGAAGGAGATGTGGAGGCACAAGGTGCGAGTGTAGTAATGGTATTGGATGCTAGTGATTCTATGAAGTATAGCATAGCTAATACTAATACTAGCAAGCTTAAAGCATTAAAAAATGCAGCGAACACTTTTATAGATACCTTAAAGTCTAAATCACCGGAGAGTGAGATAGCAATAATCTGGTATAGTGGAGATGAGGGAGGTAGGACTTCAATAACGAAGTCGGGATTTAAGCAATTAAACAAAGATGAAGATGTGTCAAGTTTAAAGAGTACAATTGCTAACAAGGATCATTCCGGTGGAACACCAATGGGAGTTGCATTGGAGAATGCTAAAACTCAGTTATCAGAGGCACATCACAAAAAAAATAAGTATGTAGTGTTTATGACAGATGGTTTGCCAGGACATAGTAGTAGTAATAATAACTGGAATTGTATGGTTGCCAATAATGCAGTTAATAATGCGAAGCTTATAAAAAACGATGCAACAACTTTATATACGGTTGGTGTTGGGCTTAAAGATAGAGATACTTTTGAATGGAAAAAAGGACATGATGCCACAACAGATTCTTGTAATGGACATGAAGGCAAGGATGATTTTTGGTACCCCAATAGCGGACATGACCCAATGTCCGGAAGCGTATTTCTGAGAGATCATATAGCAACTCAATCTAGCGATGGTACTAAGCAGTATGCGTATAATACTAGTGGTCTAAACGACTTAGTAAACACATTTAATGTTATTGCTGGTAGGATTGGTGATTTGTTTACAGTGCAGCCTAAAAAAATCGTAGATGTGATTGATGCAAGATTTAAGCTTACGAATGATGGATTAAATGATTTGACAACTAACCGTAGGCTAGGAACAGGAAGTATTAAAACCAATAACGACGGATCGAAGGAAATTATCTGGACAGATAGTACTACAGGTTCGGAAGTGGGAAAAGTTACGATTGTTGAACAGGCTGACGGTACAACTAAAATTACCTGGACAGGACAGGCGGCCAGAATTGGAAATGCAGCCACAGAGAACGAGAATGACAAAGGTTGGAATGCAAGTTTCCGGATTCAGGCGAAAGACGACTTCATTGGTGGAAACATGATTCCTACTAATGGTGCAGATTCCGGTATTTGTCTGGATGGCGGTGGTATTAAAAAGTTTGAGCAACCATCTGTTAATGTTAAGCTTCTCAGTCTGAGCATTGGAAACGATACAACAACTGTTTTCAAAGGTGACCCCATTAATACTCGGAACTACGGAAATGCGCTTGCTGAAACGATAGCGGTTGTAGAACTTAACGGTAGCACAAAAACGTTAACAGCTGTGAACCCACAGGATAATGGAAAAGTGAAATTGCCAGAGCTGTCGAAGGAGCAGATTAGCAATTTGTCAAATAATAAGGGATTAATCATTGGTGATAATCCTGATAATCCGCCATATAAGTATACCTATCCAGGTTCTAATGAAGCTGTAGGATATTTCACTTATACTTATACATTGGCTAAAGGCGATAATGCTGATAACCATGTTGCTACAGCAGTTGGAAATGAAGTGGAAAAGTATCAACTGACTGTTACTTATCATCCGTACTCCGAATCTGATAGAAGCGATGTATTGTCTGGAACAGGAGTTCAGCAGCCAGATGCAGAAAAGGGTGGAACACCGGTTAATTCAAATCTGGAAGCAACTGGTAATTATGTAGTAAATGTAGTAGCCGGTAGTATTCAGATTATTAAAAAACTGGACGTAGTGGCTGAGCAGGACGAAACATTTAATTTCACAATTACAGATGAAAAGAATCGAACAGTTGCAACTGCAACTGCAACGATTAAAAAAGACGAACCAACAGCAACAGCGGTATTTACGCTTGCAGAGGGAGTCAATGCAAAACTTGAATCTGATAATACAAAATTAAGTGAGTTGTCCAGAGGTGATTATAAGGTTGTAGAATCTCTTGGCGCAGATGTTCATTATGAATTGCAGGAGATTGCAACAGTTGATGGAACAAACTGCCACAGTGTAATTGCAAGAGATCAACAGCAGAAGGATACAGATATTACGTTTACCATGGGAACAGATACTAATAATAAAGTAGTTCTCAGAGACGGAAATAATGACGTAACTAATGGACAGATTGGAATTGCTAAATTTACCAACAAGAAAATAGTTGTGGATATTGAACTTGAAAAGGTTGATAGTCAGACAACTGATACCAAATTGTCTGGTGCTGAATTTGCGTTATATAAGGTAGATACAAGTGGAAATGAAATTCAAGTTAATTCTTATACATCAGGACAGAGAGGAAAGATTTCTATAGAGAATCTTCCAATTGGTCAGTATGTACTGCGTGAAACGAAAGCGCCAACAGGTTATGTGAAATCTGCTGAACCATGGAATATTACGGTAGCAAATGACAGAACAATAACAGTAAAATATGATGGTAAGGATGTAACACCAAAGTCAGATAATAATAAGACTATATATCAGATTACAAACACTAAGGTATATTCCTTACCAGAATCCGGTGGACCGGGAACATATGGATTTACAATCAGTGGTGTAGCGATTCTTGCAACTGCACTCCTGTTGTTTATAAATAATAAACGAAGGGAGGAAGAAGCAAAGAGATCGTAACACATTAATTGTAAATGGCCGATGAAGGGCGAAAAAGAAAAATGCAGAGAAAGAAAGGAGCAAACCTTATGAAAAATTTATTTAAAAAGATTGGTGCATTATTAGTGGCAGCGGTTATGGTACTGTCTATGTGCACAGCGGTTTTTGCAGATGATAGTGCGACTATCACATTAACAAATTTTAATGATGCGACTTCAGTAAAGTATATGCAGATTATTGAACCAGATTCAACGCAGCCAACAGGTTGGAAATTTAGTAATGATGTAGCTAAAACTGCATTTACAACAGTAACAGGTAAAGATGAACAGAATACATTGTGGATGCTTATTCTTAAAGCTAATCCGGAGGCAAGAAATAATACAGAACTGAATATTCCGGCTGCTTTAGCGGAAATTACAAACGCACAGATTGATAAAGCATTAAGTACCATTAAAACTAACGGTGGTGATTTATGGAAAACAGTAACTGATAAGAATAGTATGACAGTAACATCAGCAGGTGTGTATGCATTCGATGCTGAAAAAGTAGATTATACTTACAAAGTAGCAACCGCATATGTAGGATTTGAAACTTATGAGACTACACCAGTACTTAAAGATGCAAATGTAGCGGCAAAAAGATCACAGCTGATTATTGAAAAAACTGTTGATAACAAAACTCAGGATCATGCGGTTGCAATTGGCGATGAGGTTGAGTATACAATCACAACCTTTGTTCCTTTTATTGATGCAAACAATTCAGAGACCAGAAAATTTAAGATTACCGATAAAATTGAAGGTGCTCAATATGTGACAAGCAACAACGAAGTAACAGGAACAGTTAAATTAAATGGTAATACACTTAAAAATGTTAAGATTGTTCCAGCTGCTGATGGCAAGTCTTTTAGTATTGATTTAGATAGCTTAGTTGTAGATGTAGATAATCCGCATGCAGGTGAAAGCGTTACAGTCACATATAAAGCAACGATTACTGCAACAACTGCAAGTAACGAGGCTAAGGGACATAAGAGTGGTGCTGAATATGCTGGTGACAATGTTACACTTTACACAGGCTCTATTACATTAACAAAGGTTGATGCTAATAATGTAGAAAAGAAACTTGCAGGGGCTGAATTTACAGTGCATAAAGTTGGCGAAAATAATGTTCGGGGAGAGGCATTAAAATTTGACTATAATGAAGGCGTTTACACATATAATCCTAACTCCACAAGACAGGACGCGACAACTGTAGTTACTGATACAAATGGTGAAGTAAAAGTTGAAGGTTTAGACAAAGGTACCTATCACTTTACAGAGACAAAAGCACCAAATGGTTACTCAATTAACGAAGCAGGTAAGGATATTGCACTTGGCACTAATATTGAGAAAGCGACAGCAAATTTCGAAGCTACAGGTGATTTAACACTGAAAGATTCCAAACTTTCCTCCCTTCCATCCACAGGTGGCATGGGAACATATCTCTTCACTATCATCGGTGTTGTAGTTATGGCTGGCGCTGCTGGTGCTTTCTTCATCAGCCGCAGAAAAGGATCTGAGGAGTAATCGTTTGATTGCCGGATCGATTCAATTCAAAAATTATTTATAAGCAACGACAAAGCAAGTATTAAAACAAAGTAGTAAATCTTTTACCGCCCGGCCCCTTCGGGGGCCGGAATGGTAATACAACAGTATGGAGAAACCTATGAGAAAGAATAAGAAGAAAAATTATATTGGACTTGGTTTGCTGTTTCTGATAGGGTTGTCCATACTGCTGTATCCAATGGTCAGTGATGCCTGGAACCGGTACAGGGACAGCCTGCTGATCAGTGATTATAGCAGCAGTGTTTCTTCGGATGATAATGCGGAGAAGATTGACAGCATGTGGAAGGCAGCGCAGGAGTATAACGAACAGATCAAGCAGGAAAGTGTGCCGGATGCTTTTTCCGTGAGGGATGGACAGACGGACAGTACATATGAGTCTCTTCTGAACCTGAATGGTGATGGAATGATGGGGTATGTGGAGATTCCTGTGATCGATGTGAGCATTCCAATCTATCATTACACGACAGATGAGTCTCTGGAGAAGGGTGCAGGTCATTTGTTCGGCAGCAGTCTTCCGGTTGGCGGCAAGAGTACCCATTGTATTTTGTCGGCACACAGAGGACTTCCAAGTGCGAAACTTTTTACAGATCTGAATCTTGTGGAAGAGGGAGATGTTTTTTACCTGCATGTGCTGGGTAAGACTCTTGCCTACGAGGTGGATCAGATTCTTACCGTTCTTCCGGAGCAGACAGAGTCTCTGGGTATCACGGATGGGGATGATTATGTAACGCTGGTTACGTGTACGCCTTATGCGGTGAATACGCACAGACTTCTGGTGAGGGGACACAGAGTTCCGATGAAGGCTGCGAAGGCGGTTCAGAAAACAGAGAAGAAGGTTACCGGAATCACCAATCCGACGCTTCCGATGCTTGCTCTCTGTGTTGTGATCGGAATTGTGATCGCGGTGATCCTGGTTGCCGGTATCAATTCTGTTCAGAACAAAAAACGACGCAGGAAATGATTTATGGCTAAAAAGAAAAAAAAGAAAAAGAGTAATGTTGTCCTGAACATTTTTATCGCCCTGGTGTTTCTGGCGGGGGCGGGAGTGTTCCTTTATCCTACGATCAGTGATATGTGGAACCAGTACCGTAACGCCCAGCTGGTCAGTAAGTACGAGGAAGCGGTAACGGAGCTTTCGGACAATGACTATGACAGGCTGTGGAAAGAGGCAAAGGAGTACAACGCCGAGCATCCGGTGAATGCCATTGTAGATGCTTTTGAGGAAGAGGATACTTATGAGCTGAGTCATCCCTATGACGGAGTCCTGGATCCTAACGGTGACGGACTGATGGGCAGTATCGAGATTCCAAAGATCAAAGCGAAGCTGGCTATCTATCACGGACTGAGCAAGACCGTGCTGGAAAAGGGTGTGGGCCACGTGGAGGGCACCAGTCTTCCAATCGGAGGCAAGAGCACCCATGCGGTTCTGGCGGCGCATCGAGGTCTTCCGAATGCGAAGCTTTTTACAGATCTGGATCAGATGGAGAAGGGAGATATTTTTATCCTGAACATTCTTGGCAAGCATCTGGCCTACAAGGTGGATCAGATCAAGACGGTGCTTCCGGATGAGACCAGTGACCTGGATATTGTTGAGGGCGAGGATCATGTGACACTGGTTACGTGTACGCCTTATGCGGTGAATACCCACAGACTTCTTGTTCGTGGTATTCGAACGAAGTATGTGGAGGAAGAAGTTACTAAGAATGACGAAACGATTCCGCAGAAGCTTGCGGTTGTGGATCCGAAGAGGGTTCTTGCCGGCGGTGCGGCAGCGCTTGTTATTCTGATTCTGCTGATTTACCTGATTGTCCGCCGCAAGGATAAAAAACGCAGAATGAAACAGCTTTCAGAAAGGAAAGAGGAGGCAGAGAGCGATGAAAAATAGAAGAAAGCAAGGGAAAATATTCCGGAGCCTTCTGGCTGTTCTGATGCTGACGGCTATGCTGGTCACGAGTGTTTTGCAGCCGGTTTTCGCCGGGGATTATGAAGCTGGAAAAACAGGTAATCTGACGTTGACGGTTCAGCAGGCGGATGAGGAGGGAAACCAGACTCCGCTGCCGGATGTAGGGCTGACGATCTACAAGGTTGGCAGTGTGAATTTTGATGGCAATGTGCATTTCGTGCTGGATGAGGCACTGGCTGCCGCTGCGATCGATTTTGATTCCATCACGACGGCTGACGGCTGGTATGAAGCGGCAGGGCAGCTGGCAGATATGATCAGCAGCGGAAGCGTGGATGTGTGGGGTCTGTCCAGAACCTCTGATGCAGAGGGTAATATTATTGTTACTGGTCTGGCTGAGGGCATGTATCTGGTGGTGCAGACAGATGCGAACAGCAGTGTTGCGGTTTCACCGATGCTGATCTCCGTTCCTTTTGCAGATCAGGAGCAGGGCTGGATGTATGATGTGCAGGCATATCCGAAGACTTCAACGAAACAGCATACACAGATCCAGGTTACGAAGAGAATCTATAATGTTGATGAGAATGACAATGTGATTCCTCTGGAAACGAAGGAGGATGTAACTTATAAGGTTGGCATTTTTTCGGATCAGGAAGGTACGATCCCGTTCCGTGATGATTATTTAAAGGATATCCATATCCAGAATGCTTCCAGTGGTACAGCTACATGGACGGATGTTCCGGATGGCACCTATTATGTATTTGAGCTGGATGAGGATGGAAATCTTCTTCAGCAGAATACGAAGATCGAGGTGGATGAGGAGAATCTTTACTACTACAATGTAACGAAGCCGAATGGTGAGAGTGAAGAGAAGTCCAATCAGGTTGTGATCGGTGGAGATAGTGGTGCTACTGAGGCAGCGGCTTATGTAAATAACTATTATACAAAGATTTCCGATATATTCAGCCGTAACGGATTTATCAACATTAAGAAGAATGTGATGATCGATGGTGTTGCTTCTACTGTGGATGATACGTTCTATGCAGGTTTGTTCTCCACTGAGAGTAACGGTGAGCTGACGCTTAAGAAGGTAGTGACTCTGAAACAGAATGATAGTGTTCAGGTAATGTTGGATCTTCCAAAGGATCAGGAGATCAACAGTGTTACTTATACTGTTCTGGAGACGGATAAGGATGGAAATCCGGTTGATGATGATACCTTTAAGTATACAGTTACCGGTCAGGGTGAGGTTACACTGAATAATGATAACCGATATACTGTAACAAAGGAGATCACCAACAGTCTTTCTTCCGAGCCGACACCGATTCCGACGGTTACACCTGGAGCAACTCATGGTGGAAATGATCGGATCACTCCGATTCCGAATAACGGCACAGCGGGCGGAACTGCTCCGAATGATACCAGCGGTACAGCAAGACGTTCTGTAAAGACCGGCGATGATACACCGATCGGTGTATGGGTTGGAATCCTTGCAGCAGCGATCATTGTTGGCGGTGGTGCAGCTTATGGAGTTAAGAGAAAGAAGAAAAAATAAATAACGGATCATTCTGAAGGATGATTGATGGAAGAACCGGGCGATGTGGAGGCCCGGTTCTTTTTTGGGGAATATTTACGTATTGGGGATGAAAAAGTAACGGGTGATATTTTTTATCGAAAATTGCTCTTGACATTTTGGTATGATAAGTATATTGTATGTGTTGCAGTAAATTTCATAAAAGATAGCCTTTTATTCAGAGTGGTGGAGATACAAAGGATCTGTGAAGCCACGGCAACCCCGGAGAATCCAGGAAGGTGCCAACCTGAGCGAGCAATCGAACAATAAGAGGATTGTTTACAGAACTTAAACAGTCCGGATTGTACGGGCTGTTTTTTATGTATATAACCGTTGTTTTATTACAAAAGGAGAAGATTATGGAGAAAATTTTATTTACGTCTGAATCTGTAACTGAGGGTCATCCTGACAAGGTCTGCGACTCTATTTCCGATGCGATCCTTGATGCTATGATGGCACAGGATCCGATGAGCCGTGTTGCCTGCGAGACTGCTACTACAACAGGTCTTGTACTTGTTATGGGTGAGATCACAACCAAGGCTAATGTTGATATCCAGAAGATCGTTCGTGATACTATCCGTGAGATCGGATATGACAATGCGGATTATGGCTTTGACGCAGATACCTGTGCGGTTATCACATCACTTGACAAGCAGTCCACAGATATCGCTATGGGTGTTGACAAGGCTCTTGAGCAGAAAGAGGACGATATGAATGAGGACGAGCTGGATTCCATCGGTGCCGGTGACCAGGGTCTTCAGTTTGGTTATGCTTCCAATGAGACTGAGGAGTATATGCCATATGCCATCAACATGGCTCACAAGCTTGCTCAGCAGCTGACAAAGGTTCGTAAGGACGGCACTCTGAAATATTTAAGACCGGATGGAAAGACTCAGGTTACTGTTGAGTATGATGAGGCCGGCAAGCCGAAGAGAATCGATGCTGTCGTATGCTCTACACAGCATGATCCGGATGTTACTCAGGAGCAGATCCATGAGGACATTAAGAAGTATGTTTTTGATGCGATCATTCCGGCTGATATGGTTGATGCTGATACCAAGTATTTCATCAATCCGACAGGTCGTTTTGTTATCGGCGGACCTCACGGTGACAGTGGTCTGACAGGACGTAAGATCATCGTTGATACCTACGGCGGAACAGGACGTCACGGCGGCGGTGCTTTCTCCGGTAAGGACTGCACAAAGGTTGACCGTTCTGCTGCTTATGCTGCACGTTATGTTGCAAAGAACATTGTTGCAGCTGGTCTTGCTGACAAGTGTGAGATCCAGCTTTCCTATGCAATCGGTGTTGCTCATCCGACTTCTGTCAGTGTGAATACCTTCGGAACAGGTAAGCTTTCTGAGACCAGACTTGTTGAGATCGTTCGTGAGAATTTTGATCTTCGTCCGGCTGGTATCATCAAGATGCTTGATCTTCGCCGTCCGATCTACAAGCAGACTGCTGCTTATGGTCATTTCGGCCGTACAGATGTTGATCTTCCATGGGAGCATCTGGACAAGGTTGAGACTCTGAAGAAGTATCTTTGCAACAGCTACGAATAATCGTTTCAGAAGAATAAAGAGTGAAGCCCCCGGTAGTGCCAGTACCGGGGGCTTTTTTATAGAAAATTTAGAGATAGGGAATATAGTTTATGTTATAATACGTGTATGCGAATGTGTGAATTTATAAAGGACGGAGATACAGATGAAGTTAAAGACGCGTATTATTGTGGGCTTCGTTGCGATCATCCTGCTGCCGCTGCTTCTTTTTTCCGCAAGTCTGTACGGGTTCAGCCAGACGCAGGCGAGGCATGTGCAGGAGAGCAGCAGCCAGGCTTCGGACTCCAGCCAGATGGTCTATGATATTTCTCTGGCGCAGTCTTCCAGTAACCAGGTGAAGCTGATGGCCAAGGATATGATCCTGACCGCAACGATCATCCTTGTTTTTACTGCTTTGTCAGTAGGGCTGTGGATCTACAGGAGTATTGCGGTTCCGCTGGTGAAGCTTAAGAAGGCTACCAAGAACATCAAGGAGGGGAATCTGGATTTTGTGCTGGAGGTTGAGGGGAATGATGAATTTTCCCAGCTTTGCCAGGATTTTGAGGAGATGCGTAAGCGTCTGAAGGAGTCCACGGAAGAGAAGATCCTGATGGATAAGGAGAATAAGGAGCTGATCAGCAATATTTCCCATGATCTGAAGACGCCGATCACTGCGGTGAAGGGTTATGTGGAGGGAATCATGGATGGTGTGGCGGATACGCCGGAGAAGATGGACCGGTATGTGCGTACCATTTATAATAAGACCAATGAGATGGATCATCTGATCAATGAGCTGACCTTTTATTCCAAGATCGATACCAACCGTATTCCGTATACGTTCAGCAAGCTGAATGTGGAGGATTATTTTTCGGATTGTGCGGAGGAGCTTGGGCTTGAGATGGAGACCAGGGGGATCGAGCTTGTGTATGCCAATTATGTGGAGAAGGGTGTGCAGGTTATTGCGGATGGTGAGCAGATCCGCCGTGTGATCCATAATATTGTGAGTAATGCCATCAAGTATATGGAGAAGCCTAGGGGGATCATCCAGCTCCGGGTGAAGGATGTGGGTGATTTTATCCAGGTGGAGATCGAGGATAACGGCAAGGGTATTGCCGCCAAGGATCTGCCGTATATTTTTGACCGTTTTTACCGTACCGATGTTTCCAGGAATTCTTCCAAGGGAGGAAGCGGTATCGGACTTTCCATCGTAAAGAAGATCATGGAGGATCATGGTGGAAAGGTCTGGGCCACAAGCCGGCTGGGAATCGGAACGATCATGTATTTTGTTCTCAGAAAATATCAGGAGGTACCGATGAATGAGTAGGATTTTGATCATAGAGGATGAGGAAGCGATCGCAGATCTGGAGAAGGATTACCTGGAGCTTTCGGGTTTTGAGGTGGAGATCGAGAACCGTGGTGATACGGGGCTTGTACGTGCCATGAAGGAGGAGTTTGATCTGATCATCCTGGATCTGATGCTTCCGGAGGTGGATGGCTTCGATATCTGCCGGCAGGTCCGTGAGGAGAAGAATACGCCGATCATTATGGTTTCTGCCAAGAAGGATGATATCGATAAGATCCGCGGACTGGGTCTTGGTGCGGATGATTATATGACCAAGCCGTTCAGCCCAAGTGAGCTGGTTGCACGTGTGAAGGCGCATATGGAGCGTTATAACCGGCTGGTTGGTTCCAATGTGCATAAGAATGATGTGATCGAGATCCGTGGTATTAAGATCGATAAGACGGCCAGGCGTGTGTGGGTCAATGGTGAGGAGACTACGTTTACTACCAAGGAGTTTGATCTTTTGACTTTTCTGGCTGAGAATCCGAACAGGGTTTTTACCAAGGAGGAGCTTTTCCGGGAGATCTGGGATATGGAGTCTGTGGGTGATATCGCTACGGTTACGGTGCATATCAAGAAGATCCGTGAGAAGATCGAGTTTAATACGGCCAAGCCGCAGTATATTGAGACGATCTGGGGTGTGGGGTACCGGTTTAAGGTGTGATAGAAATATGATAAAAATGGAGGGGAATATCGTCTGGTGATAGCCCCTCCTTGTTTTTAAGATGAAAAGGACGAACTATGGAAGACAGATTATATAAGAAACTGGAAGCGTATGGTAAGAGTGATTTTTATCCGTTTCATATGCCGGGGCATAAGAGGAATCCGCTGGCTGTGGAGGGGGATTTTCCGGTGGAGAGGGATATTACGGAGATTGACGGGTTTGATAACCTGCATCATGCTGAGGATATTTTGAAAAGGGCGCAGGAGGATGTCGCACGGCTTTATGGTGTGCCGGAGAGTTTTTATAGTATTAATGGAAGCTCCGGGGCGATCCTGGCGGCGGTGTCTGCGGCTGTGGATAAGGGAGGACAGATCCTGGTGGCAAGGAACTGCCATAAGGCGGTTTACCATGCGATTTATCTGCGGGAGCTGAGTGCCACGTATATTTATCCACATGAAGATCCGAAATTGGGGATAAACGGAGGGATTTCACCCGGTCGTGTGGAAATGTATCTGGCGGAAAATCCGGATATCCAGGCGGTGCTGATCACTTCGCCGACTTATGACGGGATCGTGTCGGATGTGGCGAGGATCGCAGAGATCGCGCATCACTATGGTGTGCCGCTGATCGTGGATGAGGCTCACGGGGCGCATTTTCGGTTTTCGGATTATTTTCCGGTGTCTGCGGCGCAGCTTGGTGCGGATGTGGTGATCAACAGTGTGCATAAGACGCTGCCCTGTCTGACCCAGACGGGGGTGATCCATCTGTGCAGTGAGCGGGTGAGCCGGGAAAAACTGAAGCGTTTCCTGGGAATCTATCAGAGCAGCAGTCCTTCTTATATTCTTATGAGCAGCATTGATGCGTGCATGGATAAGCTGGAACGTGAGGGGGATGAGATGTTCCGTGTGTTTACGGAGAATCTGGAAAAAGCACGCAGGCGTCTTTCCGAGTGTAAGTATATCCGGCTGGTAACGCCGCAGGCCTGTGAGTGCCAGAGAGTTTTTGATTTTGACAGATCCAAGATATTGCTTTCTACTGTGAACAGTTCGCTGAACGGCCGGGAGCTGCATCAGATCCTCCGGAGGGAGTTTCATCTGGAAATGGAGATGGAAGCGGAGAATTATGTGCTGGCGCTGGCGGCTGTGGGTGATACTGCGGAGGGCTTTGAGCGGCTTTGTGATGCTATTGAAGAGATCGAACGTCGTGAATCGTTAAAATACAGAGAAGAGGCTGTGGAGAGAGCGCCCTTGAAAAACGGAAAAATGAAGCAGGTCATGCGGATCTCCCAGGCTATGGATGCGGAGAGTGAGCGGTGTCCTCTGGATGAGTGTATCGGACGGACGTCCGGAGAGTTTGCGTATCTTTATCCGCCGGGGATCCCGCTGATCGTTCCGGGGGAACAGATTTCTGGACATTTCGTAAAAAATGTGAGAAGATACCTGGAACAGGGCTTTGAGGTCCAGGGCCTGAGCGACCAGACCAGTGAGACGGTGTGTGTTGTGAGAAATGAGATGTGAGGTGCGTGGCAGCAGACTGCTCTGTGTATTACGGAGCAGAGCGTGTATAGTAACGCATATGCAGCAGAGGAGACATATGGGAAAGATTTTTTACATTATGGGAAAAAGCTCTTCCGGTAAGGACAGTATTTACAGACAGCTGGAGGGGAATCAGGAGCTGGGGCTTAAGCGGCTTGTGATCTATACTACCCGTCCGATCCGGGATGGAGAGGAGAACGGAAGAGAATATTTTTTTGCAGATGAGAATAAACTGAAGGAGTTCCGAAGAAACGGGAAGCTGATCGAGGCGCGTACTTATCAGACGGTTTACGGGCCGTGGACATATTTTACTGCGGATGACGGGCAGGTGTCTGTGGGTAATGACAGCTATCTGGGGATCGGTACACTGGAGTCTTTTGTGAGGCTCCGGGAGTATTACGGCAATGAAGTGATGTGGCCTATTTATATAGAGGTGGAAGACGGAGAGCGTCTGGAGCGTGCGCTTGCCAGGGAGAAGACCCAGGAGGTGCCGAAGTACGAGGAGATGTGCAGGCGTTTTCTTGCAGACCAGAATGATTTTTCCGAGGAAAATATTCTTAAAGCAGGTATATGGAAGCGTTTTGAGAATCATAATCTGGATGAATGTGTGAAGGAGATCGTAAATTATATAAAATCTGTGCAATAAGGAAAAATAGTTTTTTTTATACAGAAGATTATGTTATAATTAGTTGAAAGATGTCCGCCGGGTATAACGGAGGGCACAAAAGGCAGAAAGAGGTGATTCTTATGGCAGGATTTCATGACATCATCGGCCATGACGATATAATCAGGCATTTGAAGAATGCGATAGAGACAGGGAAGGTATCCCACTCTTATATTTTTACAGGGGAACCGGGAGCCGGCAAGAAGCTTCTTGCGGGGACTTTTGCGGCAGCACTGCAGTGTGAATCGGGAGAGTCTGAACCGTGTATGACTTGTGATTCCTGTAAGAAGGTGATCGGCAAGAATCATCCGGATATCATTACAGTAACTCATGAGAAGCCTGGAAGCATCAGCATTGACGAGGTGCGTGACCAGGTTGTGCGTGATGTGGATATCAAGCCGTACTGCAGTCCGTATAAGATTTACATCATTCCGGATGCGGAGATGATGACGGTGCAGGCGCAGAATGCCATTTTGAAAACTATCGAGGAACCGCCGGAATATGCGGTGATCATGCTGCTGACAAGCAATATCGACAGTCTTCTTCCTACGATCCGTTCCAGATGTGTGCGTCTGGATCTGAAGGTGGTGGATGACAGTCTTGTGAAGGAATATCTGATGGAGCATCTTCAGGTGCCGGATTATCAGGCTGAGATCGATGCGTCTTATGCGCAGGGCAGTATCGGCAAGGCGAAGGAGGCTGCTACTTCTCAGGAGTTTGCGGATATGACTGCCAATGCCCTGAAGATTTTGAAATATGCCAATTCCATGGAGGTTTATGAGCTGACAGAGGCGATCAAGACTTTGACTGCTGATAAGAATAATATCAATGATTATCTGGATATTTTCCAGTTCTGGTTCCGCGATGTTCTGATGTTTAAGGCAACAAGGGAAATTGACAACCTGGTTTTTAAACAGGAGATTAATTTTATCAGAGAGCAGGCCAGCGAGCGTTCTTATGAGAATATCGAAAAAATTCTTGAGGCACTGGAGAAGACGAAGGTGCGTCTCCGTGCCAATGTTAATCTCGAACTTGCCCTGGAGCTCCTGTTCCTGACAATTAGGGAGAAATAGAATGGAAAAGGTAGTTGGAGTCAGATTTCGTAACGTTGGTAAGATTTATTATTTTAATCCTAAGAATTATAAGGTGAAGGTCGGCGATCATGTGATCGTGGAGACTGCCCGTGGTGTGGAGTATGGCCGTGTTGTCCTGGAGCCGCGCAGCGTGAAGGAGGACGAGGTGGTCCATCCGCTGAAGGAGGTTCTCCGTGTTGCAACGAAGGAGGACGAGGACCATGAGGCTGAGAACCGCCGGAAGGAGAAAGAGGCTTTTAAGATCTGCAAGAAGAAGATCCGTGAGCATGGGCTTGAGATGAAGCTGATCGATGCGGAGTATACCTTTGATAATAACAAGGTGCTGTTTTATTTTACAGCGGATGGCCGTATTGATTTCCGGCAGCTGGTTAAGGATCTGGCGTCTGTGTTTAAGACCAGGATCGAGCTTCGTCAGATTGGTGTCCGTGATGAGACGAAGATCCTTGGCGGTATTGGTATCTGTGGAAGGACGCTTTGCTGTCATACGTATCTTTCGGAGTTTGCGCCGGTTTCCATCAAGATGGCGAAGGAGCAGAATCTTTCTCTGAACCAGACGAAGATTTCCGGTGTTTGTGGTCGTCTGATGTGCTGTCTGAAGAATGAGCAGGAGACTTATGAGGAGCTGAACCGGAATCTTCCGGGTATCGGTGATATGGTAACGACGCCGCAGGGTGTTTCGGGTACGGTCCAGAGTGTGAATGTTCTCAGGCAGATGGTTAAGATCGTGGTTGAGGTGAATGACGAGAAGGAGATCCAGGAGTTTCCGGTCCGTGATCTGAGGTTCCGTCCTAAGAGAAAAAAGGGTAAGGGTGGTTCTGCTGACCACGAGGAGAAAGAGGTTAAAAAGGGAGATTCGAAGCCGAATGAGAAGTGATCTGGTTTATTGCGGTGAGCGTGTGGATGATCTTCAGAATGGGTTGTTTGTGATCCAGGATCCGAAGAAGTTTTGCTTTGGGATGGATGCGGTTCTGTTGTCTGGTTTTGCCCGGGTGAAGAGGGGTGAGGTTGCGCTGGATATGGGGACCGGTACGGGGATCATTCCGATCTTGCTTT
>JAERMT010000109.1_pt4 | contig 21484 bp, 19 predicted proteins | sample 9267081 | NCBI WGS metagenome assembly JAERMT01 (sample SAMN17071939, study PRJNA684904) | human gut metagenome | isolation source: diarrhea sample from child under the age of five | host: Homo sapiens | place: South Africa: Mafikeng, Mafikeng Provincial Hospital | collected 2019-09
GCAAAGCCACTGAATTCGGTTTCCGGGCGCGAACCCCGGGGCGGAACGAAGCGGAAAGCCAGCCCGAGCACCGGCAGAGTTCGCGCCTGGGTGCCGGCAAAGCCAATGAATTCGGTTTCCGAGCGCGACCCCCGGCTGGAAAAAGTTGGCTTTCCCGCCGGCAGCAAAAAGAAAAAGGAAAATGCCCACCGTTTTATGGCATTTTCCTCATCTTTTCTCATATTCCCCCGGAGGGCCAACACTAATCCCCGGAGGGCCAACACTAATCCCCGGAGGGTGACCTATTCCACCTCAATCTGGCAGACCTTCATGGCGTTCAGTGCATTTTGGTGCTGCTCCGGAGTGACGCCGGCACAGCAATTTTCCAGGACACGGATTGGGGTTTCCGGGAAGGCCGCCTTGAGAATCATGGCGCTGGAAATCACGCAAATGTCCGTGCACAGGCCCACCAGGGTGATGGAAGAAATCGGATCCTCATCGTCCGCCAGGAGCTGGATGCATTTTGGCAGTTCCAGGGAACCGAAGGAAGGTTTGTTCAGCTCCATCACGGTGTCCGGCACGTCGGCGGCTTCCGCAATGACCGGGTTCAGCTCCCAGCCTTCCGTGCCCTCCACGCAGTGAATCACCGGAAGATGCTCCCCTTCCTGGGTATGAAGGTAAAACTTCTGGTGCGTGTCCCGGGTGCAGATGACCGGACCGTCCCAGTTCCGGATGGTCTCCGCCACCGCCGGCACGATGGCTTCCGCCTCCTTGGTGCCCAACGCGCCGTCCACAAAATCATTTTGCATATCTACAACAATCAGAAAATCCATAACAATCCCTCTCTCTATTACAATTATACCATTCAACACGAGGTACCGTCCAATCCGCAGGCCCTCACTTCCTCTAAATTATATCGGGGGTAAAAAGAAATAACAACCCCCAAAAGATTCCGGCCATTCTTCTCAAAAGTTTGACAGCATACCCCTGCAAGTGGTAAAATCAGCCCATTGCGGGACTTCCCGAAGACGGATCCCGCCGGAAATCGAGAGGAACTTATATTTATGACGAAGAGTAATTTTTTGCTGATTGACCGGAAGCCGCAGGTGCTGGAGGAAGTGATTCCCGGGGAAAAGGGACTGATTTTCCTGGGAAAGAACCGCCGCATCCTGGATCACGGGGTCCTGGTGATGGATTCCGGCGTTCGGGCCTGCCTGTATTGCGATGAAGTGCGCAACCTGACATTCCTGGTGGACCGGCCGGGCGCTTACGGCATTGAGACACTTATTTTTGCCGCAAAAGAAAAATACGAGAAGGTGCGGGATGCCGTCAAGAAGGATTACCCAAAGCTGGAGATGAGCCCGCAGAACAAGAAGCTGAACCGGTATGCGGAACGGTTGATGGAGAAGCTGAAGGACGGTCAGGAAGTGCGAATTGTGGATGCCGTGCGGGCGGAGGATGTGGTGATCTGTCCGGAGTGCGGTGTGCAGTGCGCGCCGGGGAGCCAATATTGCATGGAGTGCGGCGCGGAGCTACCGCAGAAGTAGACGAAGAGCGAGGAGCGTTGAGAATGAGAAGATTGTATAGAGAAGATAAGCCGAAGTTTTACACCATCGTGATGGCATTCTGGGTGGCCCTGGGCACTTTTGGAATTTTCCGGGGATGGAGCACCTTGAGCCTGGTGATGTGCGCCAGCATGGCGGCGTCCGCCTTCCTGTTCATCGGAACGTCTAAGAAGGATGCGGAATGGATTGCGGAGCACGGCGACCCGGATGAGTATGAGAAGAAGATGAAGCAGCTGGAAAAAGAAGCGGCGCTCCGTGCGGCGCAGGAGGCGGAAGCGGCAGAGGAAGCGCCGGAGTTTGCTGAGATGCCGGAACGTCCTTTTGTGGACGCCGAGGGCGAGATTGAAGAAGCCGTGGATGCGGATTTTGAGGTAGAGAAGTAGAGAAATAGGAGAGACGCTATGGACGAGATGCTCATAGCGTTTTTTTATGGGTGAATAGCACGAAAATCCCCCTCACAATCCTACTAAAAAACGGATAATCGCAGCCTCGCTGCGATTATCCGCCCTCTTAACTTGCATCAAAGAAATTACTAAATTACTTTCCGATGTATCTGCTCTCGATGTAGTATCTCTTCTCGTTGGCTTCGCCCATGGAGAAGGTCTTTCTTGGCAGCGCGCCGTCTGCGGCAACTGCCGGGAAGAGCATGAATTTATCCATTGCCGGGAGGTAGAAACCTGCGTTGCCCGCTTCCTTGGACAGGGACTCTACGGCTTTGGAACCGTGGATGTAGTCGATGTCTGCATCCTCTCTTTCCTTAACGATAACGTCCAGTGCGTTCTGGAGTGCACCTACTTCCAGCTTGTTGGCCGGATCGGTTACAACGATGGTTCCGCGCTGCTCGTCGGTAACGTAAGGGATTGCGAACTCGCCTTCTTTTGCCTGATATCCGTCTTCTGCCAGGTGCGCACCGCCGTTCTCCTGCTGCAGCAGTTCAACGGTCTCGTTTACCAGATCCATGCCGGACTGGCCCTTCTTTGCGAAGATTACACGGTGAATCGGCTCGAATACGATGCCCTCATCGTGGATATTTTCAATTTCGCACAGCGCGTAGCGAGCCGGATGATTCTCCGCTTCTTCCGGAGTCAGGGTCTTCTTCAGGTTCTCCCACATGGTCTTTGCGGTTGCCAGGGAGTGGTTTCCGTCGCCCATTGCCTGGAAAATCACGTTGCCTTCGCCATACTTCTCAACGGCTTTGTCGAAGAGTACGGACAGGGCATCCTTTGCGCCTTCCAGATTCTTCTCTGCGATGAAGGAACCGGTGATGTGTCCGCCCTCCATCATCAGGTCGGTATCATATACCGGAGTCTGAGGTGCGTTCACCAGCGGCTCGATAACGCTCTTGTCCGGATCGTCGATCAGGATCAGGATGTGCGGCATCTCGATCGGAGCACCTTCACGGATGCGCAGACGAGGTGGGATTCTTTCGATTACGGTGCCTTCGGTTGCACGGGTCAGGGAAGTGGATCCCTTGCTGAAGTCATATGCTTCCAGATCCGTAGCGATTACCAGACCGGTACGAGTGCGTCCCTCAGCGGTTCTCTTGATGAGCATGCAGCCCGGCTCCAGAGTGCGGAGAGTACCGTCCGCCAGATACTGATCCATGGTCTTGCGGATGTCTGCGGACTTCTCCGCTTCCGCTTCTTTTCCCAGGAAAATTTCCGGAAGCATCAGGCGAAGAGTGGATGGTGCATCCCCAACGATTTCTTCTACCTGTTCCCAATATTCCGGTTCCGAAGTGTACTGGTCACAAGCAACTACTGCCCACTTGCTGTAGTCGGTGCCTTCCTTTGGAAGCATGATTTCCGGAATATGGAATCCGAATGTTCCCCAATCATATTTAGCCATAATTAAGTCCTCCTGTTAGTTATGAAATCACAATGAGCGTCAAATTGCTCACACATAATATATTATGTATTAAATCGCATAGAATTTCAACTGAAAAAACTCAGTAAAAATAAGGATTTTACGAGAATTCTGTCGCTACCGGCACGGTTTTGTGTTATCATCTACAGTATGCCTAAAGAATACTTATTTCAGGAGGATATATAAATATGAAGATTATTGTTGCCGGTACCGGTAAGGTGGGAAACCTTCTGGCGGATCAGCTCACGAGAGACGGGCACGATCTGGTGGTAATCGATAAGAATTCTGCCGCTTTGGAAGCGGCTTTGGAGCAGTATGATGTGATGTCCATCGAGGGCAACAGTGCATCGGTGAGCGTTCTTCGCGCCGCCAACATCGAGCAGACGGATCTGCTGATTGCGGCCACAGGGGAAGATGAAACCAATCTGCTCACCTGTCTTACCGCAAAAGGATTGAATCCGGACATCACAACCATCGCCCGGGTTCGCTCTCCGGAATACATGGAAAGTACGGATATGCTGGAGGAACAGCTGGGGCTGTCCCTTACCGTCAATCCGGAATTCCAGACTGCCCACGAAATCAGCAGTCTCCTTCGGTACCCGGGATTCCTGAGCCGGGAAGAATTCGTCAACGGACTGGTAGACCTGGTGGAACTGCACGTTACCGCCGGCAGCCCGATTTGCGACAAGCCGCTGTACAAGATTGCGGATATCGTGAAATGCCAGATTCTGGTATGCGTTGTGGCTCGCCGGGACGAGGTCATCATTCCTTCCGGTGAATTTGTTTTGCAGGAGGGAGATCACGTGTACGTCACCGCTTCCGCCAGCAACCTCACCACACTGCTGCACAACCTGAACATCGTCACTAAGCGCATCCGGAACGTCACCATCACCGGCGGCGGACGGATTACTTACTACCTGGCAAAACGGCTGGAGGACGACCGCATCGGCGTGAAGATTATCGAGCAGCGGAGAGATCGCTGTGAGTACCTGGCAGACCGCCTCCACGACGCCACCATCATTCAGGGGGATGCCTCTAAAGAGTCGGTGCTGGACCGGGAACATATTGAGAAAGCAGATGCTTTTATCTCCATGACCGGAATGGACGAGCTGAACGTCATTACGTCTCTGTACGCCAACGAGCTGGAGGTGCCGAAGGTGGTCACCAAGCTGGGCCGGGGAGAGAATATTTCCCTGATTGCCAACATGCCGGTGGGCAGCGTCATCACGCCGAAGATTCTTTGCGGCAATACCATTCTTCGATACGTGCGGGCCATGCAGAACGGATCCGATGCAGCGGAGACCTTGCACTCCATCGCCGGCGGAAGAGCGCAGGCGTACGAGTTCAAGGTGAACGAGGACACCCTGCACTGCAATGAACCGCTGAAGGATATTGATTTTAAAAAGAACATTCTTCTGGCCACCATTACCCGGGACCGGAAGATCGAGTTCCCGGGCGGAAACAGCTACTTTCAGCCGGGAGACCGTGTAATCGTGGTATCCAACGGATCCATGCCGATTATACAGCTGAACGATATTTTTGAGGAGGATAAAGAAGAAGAGGATGAATTATAAGATAATGATGCGGGTGTGCTCCTGGATTCTCGTCATCGAAATCGGGTGCATGACACCGGCCCTGGGAGTTGCCATCTACACGGGAGATCAGATGGCCGTTATCGGATTCATCGGCGCAATGGCTGCCGCCGGCGCCCTGTCCTTATTGATGTATACCGGCTCCGTGCGGCGCCGAATGAATTTCTATGCCAAAGAGGGAATGTTGGTAACCGCTTTTGCCTGGATCCTCCTGAGTATAGTCGGCGCGCTTCCGTTCTACCTGTCCGGACGGATTCCGGGTTTTGTGGACGCTCTGTTCGAGATTATTTCCGGTTTCACCACCACGGGAGCGTCGGTGGTGTCGGATGTAGAGGGACTGGGAAAGGGCTTGCTTTTCTGGCGGTCCTTCAGCCACTGGATCGGCGGAATGGGCGTGCTGGTGTTCTTCCTGGCCATCATCCCTTCGGCCCACAAAGGCGAGGGATATTCCCTCCACCTGCTGCGGGCGGAATCGCCGGGACCCTCCGTGAACAAAATGGTCCCGAGAATGCGGGATACGGCTACGGCCCTGTATCGAATCTACGTGATTCTCACCGTAATCAATATCGTGCTGCTTCTCCTTTCGGGGATGAAGCCGTTCGACTCCTTCTGCATCGCCTTCGGAACTGCCGGTACCGGAGGTTTTGCGGTGCTGAACTCCGGTTGTGCGGACTACACGCCGATGGCTCAGTGGATTACCACGGTGTTCATGCTACTGTTCGGCATCAACTTCAGCGTGTACTATATGATGGCCCACAAGCGCTTCAAGGAGGCGGCCAAAGGGGAAGAGCTGAGACTGTACCTCTTTATCGTGTTCGCCAGCATCGCCGGAATCGCCGCCAACCTGATTCGGGCCGGAAGCACGCATCCGCTGGGCAAGAATGTGCGGGATGCGGCTTTCCAGGTGGCATCCATCATCACCACTACGGGATATTCCACCACGGATTTCAACCTGTGGCCGGATTTCTCCCAGACCATTCTGATCTGCCTGATGTTCGTGGGCGCCTGCGCCGGCAGTACCGGCGGCGGCATCAAGGTTTCTCGAATTCTGATTTTATTCAAATCCGCTAGACGAAACCTCCACAACGTATTCCATCCGGAGGAAATTCGGACCGTGCGGATTGACGGGGAGCGGGTCAGCGAGAAAACCATTCAGCATGTTCAGGCCTACCTGGCACTGTACGTGTTCATCGTTATCATCAGTTTCTTGCTGGTGTCCCTGGACCCGAAGGAGTTCTCCATGACCACCAATTTCTCGGCGGTAATGGCCACCTTTAACAACATCGGACCGGGTTTCGATGCGGTGGGACCGATGTCTAACTTCTCGGCGTACGGCGATTTCTCGAAAATCGTCATGTGCATCGACATGCTGCTGGGTCGTCTGGAGATCTACCCGATTCTCACCATGCTGGCCTACAGTACCTACAAGAAAGCGTAATATACGGCAAAAACAAAGAGCGGCGACTTCATACGGGGCGCTGCTCTTTTTTGTTGCGCCGATTCGAGGGAGCACGTATAATGATGAAAAGAAGCATCGACGTAAGACGGAGGATGATTTTATGTACGAGAATGGAAGAATATATATGGGCCTGGCGGGAGACAAGCGGGTGGAAATGGTGCTGAAAATGTGCAACCGCCACGGGTTGATTTCCGGCGCCAGCGGTACCGGCAAGACGGTCACCATGAAGGTGATGGCGGAATCCTTTTCCGACGCAGGCGTGCCGGTGTTCATGTGCGATGTAAAAGGAGATGTGGCAGGCATTTGTGCACCGGGGCAGAGCACGGAGGATATGGAGAAGCGCATCGACCGCTTCGGCCTTCGGGAAACCTTTGCCTATAAGGAATATCCTACCACCTTCTGGGATATCTACCAGGAGGGCGGTCACCCTATTCGGGTCACCGTCAGCGAGATGGGGCCGGAGCTTCTCAGCCGGATTCTGGGACTGACGGATGTGCAGGAAGGCATCCTTCACATCGTGTTTCGCATCGCCGATGACAAAGGCTTGCTGCTAATCGATCTGAAGGATCTGCGAGTGATGCTGAACTACGTGAGCGAGCACCGGGCAGAATACATGATGACCTACGGAAACATTACACCTCAGTCGGTGGCGGCCATCCTGCGGGCCCTGCTGCCTCTGGAACAGCAGGGGGGCGATCTGTTCTTCGGGGAGCCGTCCCTGGACATTCAGGACTGGATCCGCACCGATGCCGACGGCCGGGGCATGATCAACGTGCTGGACTCCGTGAAACTGGTGCAGAATCCGACGCTGTACGCCACCTTCCTGCTGTGGCTGCTGTCGGAGTTGTTCGAAAGCCTGCCGGAATCCGGCGACCTGGACAAGCCGCGCCTGGTGTTTTTCTTCGACGAGGCCCACACGCTGTTCCGAGATGTGCCGAAGGTGCTGCTGCAGAAAATTGAGCAGACGGTGAAGCTGATTCGCTCCCGGGGTGTGGGGGTGTATTTCGTGACCCAGAGTCCCAGCGATATTCCGGATACGGTGCTGGCCCAGCTTTCCAACCGGGTGCAGCATGCCCTGCGCGCCTACACGCCGGCGGAGCTGAAGGCGGTGCGCACCGCCGCACAGACATTCCGTGCCAATCCGGAATTCCGGACGGAGGACGCCATCATGGAGCTGGGCGTGGGGGAAGCGCTGACCTCCTTCCTGGACGAAGAGGGCGTGCCGACGATTGTGGAGCGCACGAAAATCATCTGTCCCCAGAGTTCCATGGCGCCGCCGGATCCCATGTTCCGTTCCAAAGCCATGCTGCACGACGGCATGGAGAAGTACGACGACTCCGTGGACAACGAGTCTGCCTACGAGGTGCTAACGGCAGAGGCGGTAAAAACAGAGACCGCCAAGCAGGAGGAGGCCGACCGCAAAATCCGGGAAAAGGAAGAGGCGGCCGCAGAGAAGCAGCGCCTGAAGGAAGAAGAGGCGGCGAAAAAGCGCCTTCAGAAATTGGAAGATGAGGAGCGGCGCCGCCAACAGAAGCTGGAAGATCAGGCCCTTCGCAAGGAAGAGCGCCGACAGGAAAAGGCGGAAGCCGATGCCCGCCGCCGGGCGGATCGGATTGAAGCCGAGCTGCTGGCCGTGGGGGCCAGTGTCCTGACCCGGGGCCTGCTGGGTGTGCTGCAGAACCAGTCGAAGAAATAGAAAGTATAGGTGCAAAAAGACAGATTCCCACACGAAAGGTGTGGGAATCTGTCTTTTTGGGTGCATTGATGAGAGGGAGTTTCGGCCGGCGGGATGGCATGTTAGCGTCTAGCTGCCCGCAAAGCCTTGATCCTTCGTCGAGTCACGCCAACATTGCGGAATAGGCATCCAGCTCCGCGCATTCCGGACAATGGGTGAATCTGAATTATATATATGTTGATAGTTTGTAAAAACCATTTTCGTGACGTCACGAAAATGATAATGATGAAGCAAGTTGACTGCAGAACAAATGTTCTATATAATTAAAACAGAACTAATTAATCATACTATTCTTGCGTAAAGAAAGGAAAAGAATGGACAAAAACAAAATTACAATAAGAAAATTGCAGCTTGATGAATTAATTCATATTGAAAAGGATACACAAGTTGAATATTGGTTAGCAAGAGAGTTAATGAGTGTTCTTGGGTATGAACGTTGGGAGAATTTCGAAAAGTCAATAAGAAGAGCTAAGGAATCATGTGAATCTCAAGGGATTGCTATAGAAGACCATTTTCGTGAGGTCACGAAAATGGTTCAGATAGGAAGTTCTGCAAAGAGAAAAATTAAAGATTATATGCTTACAAGATATGCATGCTATCTAATTGCAATGAATGGAGATACTCAGAAAGAGGAAATTGCATTTGCTCAGAGCTATTTTGCAGTTCAGACAAGAAAGCAGGAACTTATTGAAGAAAGAATAGCACTTATCGAAAGAACACGGGCAAGAGATAAACTAAGAGAATCTGAAAAAAGATTATCGCAGAACATTTACGAGCGAGGCGTTGATGATGCCGGATTTGGAAGAATTCGTTCCAAAGGAGATAGTGCATTATTTGGCGGCAGAACTACTCAAGAAATGAAAAGGAAGCTTGGTGTAAAGGATAATAGACCGCTTGCGGATTTTCTTCCAACGCTGACTATAGCAGCAAAGAATCTTGCGACAGAAATGACTAACTATAATGTTGAAGATAAGAACCTTCAAGGGGAGAACGCGATAACAGATGAACACGTTCAGAATAATTCGTCTGTAAGAGAGATGCTTGGGCAAAGAGGCATAAAACCGGAAGAATTGCCTCCGGCAGAAGATATAAAAAAACTTGAAAGAAGAGTAAAATCTCAAGAAAAGAAACTTGCAAAAGAGGCAGAAGCCTTTCAAGATAAGTAATATCATTTTCGTGGGCGCAAGAAAATGATATTAAATAATCTGTCCGAATTATTACCTGAAAATTAGGGCATGTCAAAAAATGTCTGCAAATAGGATTCTTATGGTAGCGCACTTATCATGACTGAGTGGATTACACTCCATCTACTACAAATACAGTATTATAGGATTTGCTGAATGTCAACCGGCCAGGCTGTTCGGAGCCAGGCTCCGGTTGACATTTTTATTGCTAGTCCGGTATCCAGTTAACATACATTATACGGGATTATTCATACATGGTTTTCCAGTTTCTAAGCGCCTGAGATTACATCTTTATCACTTGAATGGTAGACAAATGCAGGGATTTAAGAGAGCTGTAGAGTTAAGGAATACGCTTCTCTGTCGATTTAATTCTTTTGTAAACGCTATTGATGCATTCTCACAGCCTTGTTTAGACGCTTTTTTTCCTTACGGGTTTCGATTACGTGACGAATGGCCATGCTCGGGTGGTGGAAGAGCTACAGAATCCGGAAATAATGAATATAACCAGGAATTCTGGTATGCGAGAGAGTTGCAGGAAGTTCTGGAGTATTCACAGTGGCGTAGATTTCATGAAGTGATTTCCAAGGCAATGAAAGCATGTGAATCCAGCGGTTATGAGGTTGACGATCATTTTGCCAACGTTGGCAAAATGATAAAACTTGCAAAAGGTGCTGAACGTGAGGTTGAGGATTTCATGCTTAGAATTCTAAGAGGAGATGAAACGATGTTGATAGAAGAAAGCGACAAAAAACTGAGGAACAAGTTCTTGGATGTGGCAGAGCGAATTAGTGATGAAAAAGAGAGTCGTCGTGTGGGAGTGAATTCTGAAGAGAGTGATGTCAAAAGCATTGAGTTTATTGACACATGGAGTGCGCTACAAATCATTTACTATCTAATGGCAGCAGATGGAGAAATATTCCACGGTGAAGAAGAGAAATTTGATTCGATTGGGGTGGAATTGGATCCAAATTTCGGAGATCATAAAGAGCGAATTGTGAAGGCGTGTCAGAAACAGATGAGAAAGGCGCGTCCTTTCGAAGATTATTACGGTACACTTCTTGATGGAATTGATGAAATATTTACTCATCCCTCAAAGGCGGAAGTCTCGTGCATTGGAATAAAATTATTAATTTGGAATCTTCTATCGGTGGCATTCAGCGATGAAAAATATGACGACAGAGAGCGAAATTTAATCGAAGAGGTTGTCTGCAGAACTAATATGAGCAGAGCGATTTTTCTGGAGATGGAGAGCAGTTTTTTTACGTTGATGGATATCGAAAAAGAAATCCACTGGATAAAGACCACCGAACAGCCGTACCTTGTCATTGAGGCGATAGTAAAGGAATTGGAGTATCGTAAAAGCGTAATTTTTGAAAGCGTAGAAGATTTGATTGCGCTGTAAAGGAGGGGAATATGGCATTACCATTACTGTTTATTGGAGTCGCGGCGGCGACCGGTTCGTTCGGTGTGGGATCGACAATTAAAGCCGGAGTGGATGCGAACAAGGCAAAAAATCTCAATCAAACGGCAAACGAAATCGTTCAAAACTCTACAGAGTGGCTGAATGCACAGCGTTTAGCGTGCGGAAATTCCTTGACACAGCTTGGAAAAGAGAAGGTGTATATCCTGAACAGTACGATTGCTCGTTTTCTGGATTCCTTTCAGCAAATTAAGAATGTAGACTTCAAGGAGTCAGAAGGCCTTGAAGAACTGCAAAAGTTTCATCTAGATGAAAACACCTTCACCGAAATGCAATCTCTGACGAAATTTGCCGGGTTTATTGCGGAAGGGGCGATTGCGGGAACTGCCGGTGGAGCACTTGCGGGATTCGGCGCATACAGTGCCGCTCAGGCGCTAGCTGTGGCATCTACCGGAACCACAATATCCTCTCTGAGTGGAGCTGCAGCTACAAACGCAACACTTGCTTTCTTCGGCGGAGGTTCGATTGCTGCAGGAGGCGGCGGAATTGCCGCTGGCACAGTGATTCTTGGAGGTCTTGTGGCAGGCCCAGCGCTCATGGTTTTGGGCCTGGTGACTGGAGGTGCAGCAAAGAAAAACTTGAACAAAGCACATACAAACATGGCGGAAGCAGTTCAGACGGCAGTTCAGTTGAATAAAGCGGGACTTCAGTGTGAAACAATAAGGCGCAGGACATATATGTTTTATAATTTGCTAGCGAGGCTGGACGCCTATTTTCTCCCGCTCATTTATAAAATGGAGAACATCGTAAAAAATGAGGGATATGATTATCAAAAGTATTCCAAGAAATCACAAGGAATTATTTCATCTTGCGTGAGCATTGCGGTGTCTGTGAAGTCCGTGTTGGATACTCCTATTTTGACGGACGATGGTCTGCTGACTGACGAGTCGGAAGAAACCGTTGCCAATATTGAAACGTTTTTGAAAAATATGAAAATTGATTACTAAGTAGAAGTGCAGGAATCTGTTGAAATGAAGATGCCTGCATTTTGTATTTACAAAAAGTTAAGGGTATGATATATTACAATTACACAATAGTAACGCAATGCGTCTATAAAACTCGCAAGACAATTAAGTAAGTAATCGATATCAGATTATGAATAATACTGTTATGGGGGGGATAGTGAATAGAAAGGTAGATGTGATTGAAGATCCGGATGGAAAGAAGACGGTTTTTATACACGATATTAAATTTAAAGGCAAAAGGACTGTTAATTGGGATGATGTTGAAGCATATCTAAGAAACTATGTTGGAACATTTTTCAGAATAGAAGATTACAATGAAGTGGTTTATATAGGTTCAGATTTACCGGATGAATATGCTCATTCGGAATATACAAAGATTTTAAAAGGGGCAAATGCTAAGGCTAAAGCAAATGCTGCGCAAGGGTTACCGGAAATGCTTGAAATCGCATCAAATGAGAGATACGAAGAAAACCGAAAAGAAAAGCATAGCAAAGATGCAAAGTTTGGCTGGTATTCCTATGATTCCAGATTTGCCTTACCGGTATTTAAGGATAGCGGAGAAATTGAAAGGTACAATGTGTTTCATGCTGCATTATTAGTAAGGCATGATCAGGATGGTAATAAATATCTTTACGATGTTATGAAAATAAAAAAAGAAACGAGCATCCCTTTCCAGTCCGTAGACTTTACTCAGTAACAAAACCCATTTCTTGCTTATTATTCTAATATATTATTTCAATTTGTCAATGGTTTCTTTGAGGAGAGTAAAATGAGTCGAGGCAGACAAGTAAAAAAACTTCGGAAGAGTATGGATATGAATCGTGTTGAATTCTGTGAATATTTTGGAATACCATATCGAACAGTACAGGATTGGGAGTCAGAGAAGCGAGAACTTCCGGATTACGTACTAAGATTAATGAAATACAGGGCGGAGATTGAGAATTTAGTAAAAAGATAGTTTAATGAACTCACTTTTCAATATTCCGGATAGCCATTGAGACGCCTGCCGGAATCCTGTATAATGAAACGAGTACGAAGGCAGTACGAAAGCGGATGATATAATGAATTTTATTTTTAGGAAAAGGAAGGTAATGTAAATGAAAATTGCAGTGACATACGATAAGGATAATGGAACCGTATTCCAGCATTTTGGACATTCCGAAGCGTTCAAGGTATATCAGGTGGAAGACGGCGAAGTGGGTGCCGGTGAGGTGATGGGTACCGACGGTGCCGGACATGAGGCGCTGGCAGGCGTGCTGAAGAATCACGATATCGACGTGCTGCTTTGCGGCGGCATGGGCGGCGGTGCGCAGGCGGCGCTGGCAGAGGCCGGAATCGAAGTGTGCTCCGGTGTGACCGGTGATGCGGACCAGGCGGTGGTGGATTATCTGGCCGGAAAGCTGGTATCCGCGGGCGTGAACTGCGACCATCACGATCACGAGCACGGTCACGATGAAGAGGGCGGCTGCGGACACTGCGGCGGTGGCTGCGGAAGTTCTTGCGGCGGCTGCGGAAGCCAGGAGATGCAGATTCTTTTCCCGGGGAAGAATGCCGGCAAGAAGGTAAAAACACATTACAACGGAACCCTGAATGACGGCACGAAGTTCGATTCCTCCTACGACAGAGGGGAACCGCTGGAATTCGTGTGCGGCGTGGGCATGATGATTCCGGGCTTCGATAAAGCGGTTGTAGAAATGAATCCGGGAGACGTGGTGAATGTTCATCTGGCACCGGAAGAAGCATACGGTGAGAGAACGGAACAGGCGATTTTTACCGTGGAGCAGAGCCAGATGCCGGGCTGCGAGCAGTTCAACACCGGCGACAAGGTGTTCCTGCAGAACGCGTTCGGACAGCCGTTCCCGGCAGTGATTGCGGCGAAGGATGAGACGACCATCACCTTCGATGCCAACCACGAGCTGGCCGGCCAGGAGCTGAACTTCAAGATTGAGCTGGTGGAAGTAGCGGAATAGGGATAATTGAAAGTGAATAGAGAAAAAAGCACCGAGCGGCGATTGCGCTGCTCGGTGTTTTTTTTCGGTGCGGGGAGCGGCCGCCGGAGGTTTGGCGTTGGAGCCTGCGGCCGAGAGGGCTGGGTGCAGGCCGGCGGGAATGTGAAGATTTTGCTCCCCGGAACGGAGGCACAAGGGCTAGCGGGGGAGCGGGGAGCAAAGAGGGGAGGCCGCCGGGAGCTGGGACGGACGAAATCCGGCGGCGGGAATGTGAAGATTTTGCTCCCCGAGACGGAGGTACAAGGGCTAGCGGGGAGCAGGGAGCAAAGAGGTGAGACCGCCGGGGGCGCGAAAGCTCAAAAAGTGCCGGCGGAAATGTGAAGATTTTGCTCCCCAGAACGGAGATACAAGGGCTAGCGGGTAGCGGGGAGCAAAGAGGGTCGGCCGCCGGGGGCGCGTGCGGTCCAAAACCGCCGGCGGAAATGTGAAGATTTTGCTCCCCGGAACGGAGGCAAAAGGGCTAGCGGGTAGCGGGGAGCAAAGAGGGTCGGCCGCCGGGCGCGTGAAAGCTCAAAAAGTGCCGGCGGGAATGTGAAGATTTTGCTCCCCAAGACGGAGGCACAAGGGCTAGCGGGTAGCGGGGAGTAAAGAGAGTCGGCCGCCGGGCACTCGAACGCTCCAAATCCGCCGGCGGCCGCCGATTCCCGGAAAGAGGTGGGCGACCGACGAATGCGACAATATATTAACAAAGTTGAGTGGCGATTATTTTTCCTAATGGGAAAAAATCGCCACTTTTTACACGCTGAATTTATAAAACTACCGTTCCAATCGGCAAATTTAGAATCTGAAAATAAATTAAAAAACAATTTTAATACAATCCGGGACTTGAAAGTTAATGCTGTAACAATGTATACTCGGCTTACATTAAACTACGTGTTAACAACGTAAAGGAGGGCATCATGAGGAAACGACTCGTAAATGCTTTTCTGGCAATGTGTTTGGGATTGAGCATGTGCATAACTCCACTGATGAGTACGATTGCATATGCAACAGAACCAGCTTCCACCGGTGAACCGGAAGCCGTTGCAGAAGAGCAGAAAGAACCTAAAGCTATTTCCCCGGACGCTGTTTCTGAAGATCAGCAAGAAGCGATCGATTCAGAGGAACAGAAAGAACCCGAAGCAAAAGCGGAAAAGAAAGCGGCGAAAGCACCTGCAAAGGCGACTTCCGAGAACTCCGTTCCGGATGAGAAGCCGATGCTGGTCTATGGCGATGAGAAACTCGCAGATAAGGACGCCTTCGTGCTGCTGATGTGCGGCGATGGATTTACGGCAGAAGAACAGGACAAGTTCTACTCGGAATCCAAGAAGGTGGCAGAATACGTGATGAAGACATCCCCTTGGGACGAATGCAAAGACATCATCAAGATTTATGCCAAGGGCGTTATCTCGAAGGAATCCGGTGCCAGAGCGGACAAGGCGAAGAATCAGGAAGAAGCCGACGCTGACACCAGAGACACCTATTTCAAGACCTCTTTCTGGACCGGCGGAATGCAGAGACTGTTGGCCGTTGGCTCGGAAGGTAGCGCAAGAGTTAAAGAGATTAAGAAGCAGTTCCTCCCGGAATCCGACTTTGAAGTAATCGTGGTAAACTCGGACACATATGGCGGCAGCGGCGGCTCCATCTGCATCGCTTCGCTGAACAACGAGTCTCTGGAAATGATGCTTCACGAGCTGGGACACACTGTAGCAAACCTGGCAGACGAATATTTTGCCGGTGCAAGCTATGCCCGTGAATATGCGAACATGACCGCAGAATCCAATCCGGAGAACGTAAAATGGAAGCGTTTCATCGGCAAGAACGGCGTTGGCGTATACGAATACGACAACGGCGGTGACGGTTGGTACAGACCGCACGAAAACTGCAAGATGAGATTCCTGGGAAAGCAGTATGCATTCTGCGAAGTATGCAAGGAAGAGCTGAGACGTGCATTCTGCAAGGGATCCACTAAGACGAAGATGTTCTTCCAGACCTATGCGGATACTTTCTACGCAGGTCCGGAAGGTAAGGATATGAGCGAATACTTCATCCTGCGTCGTGGCAAGGAAGAAACCAACGGCTCGAAGTTGGGCGATAAGTTCCACCTGGTGTACAAAGACGCGAAGGGCAACGTGCTGGAGAAGGCACCGTCCAAGCAGGGAATCTACAAAGTAGAAGCGACGTTTGACGGCAATGACACCTATGAAGCGTGCTCGATGACGGCAGAATATGAAGTGGAACCGGAAGATCTGATCACACTGGATGTGAAGGACAAGGTGTATGACGGAAAACCGGCAGCACTGGATCTGAAGGTAGACTACGATAAAGAATACGTTCTGAAGTATCACTATACCGGAACCGTTCCGTACGCAGCAGAGATCACCTACGACTATGACAGCGACGAAGCGCCGATTAAACCGGGACGTTATACGGTAAAGGTAACCGCATACGACAAGGCAACCAATGAATTGATCAGCAGAAAGTCCAAGGATTACACCATTTCCTTCAAGGCAACTGCGATTTCCAACAATAACAACAACGATTATCCGGGCGCACAGTCCTACTACAACAACAAGGACGTCGTAATCACCGGCGAGGGATTCACGGCTGCAGAGCAGGATAAGTTCGAAAAGATTGCAGCGGAGTACGTAAAATACTTCAGAAGCATGGAACCGTACAAAGAAGCGGATACTTACTTCAACTACAGCACCGTTGAGGCCGTATCCAACGAATCCGGAATCGGAACCACCCCGAAGGATACTTACTTCAAGCTGAAGCACGACAGAAACGGCCAGATCGTATTGGATCAGGATGGCGGAGATGCCGTACAGGGTGCGATGTACATCGGAAACAATGTCATCACTTCCTACTACAAGGCAACCATCGTAATCGTGAACGACAAGAACGTGAAGAAGGGCAAAACCTTCACCAACAAGCGCTTCACCATCTTCGCATCGGCTGATGAGAACGGCATGGAATTCTCCGCGAACGAACTGCTGAACTACTTCGCCGGCAAGGAAGAAGGATACAGAGCGGTAACGAAGGAGCAGAAGGCCGAGCAGAGAACGCAGTTCCTGAAGGCACTGTACTACACCTGGTACGGAACAGATTATGCGCCGGTTCTGTCCCGCGCATACGATGAGCTGTTCATCGAGAACGGTTCGCCGGTGGATCTGACCCCGTACATCCACACCTACATCCTCGGAAAAGAGGCGAAGGTGAACTACAACATCACCTACTACAAGGACGATAACGGCAAAGTCGGCGAGAAGCTGGACGGCGCGCCGAGCACGGCGGGCAAGTACCACGCAAAGGCTGAGCTAAAAACAAGTTCGTCTCAGTGGGGAATGCCGGTGGAGAAGGTAGAGCTGGATGGCACAGAGTATACGCTGCCGCTGGCAAGAACATGGGTTGAATTCTCCATCTTGACCAAGGACGATGTGAAGGATCTTCTGGAGCAGACCAAGGAAGAGCTGAAGAAGGCACAGGAAGAGCTGGAAGCAGCAAAGAAGAAGAGCGAAGAAGACAGAATCGCTGCAGAGAAGGCATTGCAGGAAGCAAAAGCCGCAAAGCTGCAGGCAGAGAAGGCAAACTTCAAGCTCAGAAAGCCAAGCCTGAAGTCCGTGAAGAAGCAGAAGAAGGTGATGAAGGTAACCTGGAAATCCATGAAGGGTGTAAAGGGCTACGAAGTTCAGTACGCAAGAAAGAGTAGCTTCAAGGGCGCAAAGGTGAAGGTCGTTAAGGGCGCATCGAAGAAGAATGTAACCATCAAGAAGCTGAAATCCAAGAAGAAATACTATGTTCGCGTTCGGGCATACAAGACTATTGACGGCAAGAAGGCAGTGACATCCTGGAGCGCAAAGAAATCCGTAAAGGTAAAATAGCCTTTTCGCAAGAACAGAACATCTGATCGACATTCCGATGACGTCGGTCCTTTCACACAAATAGGGGCTGCATAGCAGCCCCTATTTGTGTGCGCGGATTTCGTTTCTACGCCGGGTTCACGTGAACCATGCAGTGTTTTACATTTGGGAAATCCTGTTCGATATCGTCGTGCACCTGCTGGGCGATATCGTGGGCTTCGTACAGGGTCAGGGAACCTTCCGCCTGGATTTCCACATCCACGTAGATCATGGAACCGAAATCCCGGGTTTTGAGGGAATCGATGCCTTCCACACCGGGAACGGCGAGGATGGTTTTCCGGAGGGCGTTGACCACCGGATCGCTGCAGGCATGATCGGTCATCTTGGAGATGGCGTCCAGGAAGATATCGAAAGCTGCTTTTAGGATAAAGAAGCTGATGATGACGCTGGCCAGAGGGTCCATGATTGGGAAGCCCAGGCGGGCGCCCAGGATGCCCACGAAACTGCCTATGGAAGACAGGGCGTCGGAGCGGTGGTGCCAGGCGTCGGCCATGAGCGCCGAGGAGCGGATTTTTTTTGCGTTGATGCGGGTGTACCAGAACATGCCCTCCTTGGTGACGATGGAGATGACGGCCGCAGCCAGAGCCAGTTTGCCGGGAACGGTGAGGTGCAGGTAGCTGCTGCCTACGATGTTCCGGAGTCCCTCAATGCCGATGGCGGCGCCGGTGAGTCCCAGCATGACGGACAGCACGATGGAGGCCACGCATTCGAAGCGGTCGTGCCCGTAAGGGTGGTTCCGGTCCGGGGCTTTGCCCGCCATCTTGACGCCGATCATGACGATGATGGTGCTGATGACATCCGATGCGGAATGGATGGCATCGGAAATCATGGCGCCGGAGTGGGCGACGATTCCCGCAACCAGCTTGAACGCGGTCAGAACGATATTCAGTGCCATGCTGCGGGCGGATACCCGCATGGCAATGGCTTCATTTTCTTTCAGTTGAGCCTGATTTCGGCTTTCTTTTTCCATTGTGAGCACTTCCTTTTTCGAACGTATCTATAATTATAATTCTTGTATTCTATACCCCGGACACCCCGTTAGACAAGAAAAACCCGAAATTGTTTTTGGAAGAGAACGAAGAAAAAGGATGCCGCCGAAGCAGCATCCTTTCTCGAAAGGTATGTGTGTTATAGGTAGGTAGTATGCTTAGTTGTTCTTGGATGGAGATGGAGTCGGTTCGCATACTGCAGTGTAGTGTGCTTTACGAGCCTTGAACTCCGGATCCTTGTACAGGTTCATCAGGCGGCCTTCGTTCTCAAAGATATCGTCGCCGTGGGCTTTCTTACCGGAGATGGTGTCATGAGCGTGCCATTCGGTCGCCGGGTCGAACTCCAGCTTGAGCGCGCCGTCCTTGATTTTCAGGGTACCCTGCAGGCCGCACAGCTCGCACTCTGCGGTTGTGGTGCCCGGATAGATGTAGAATGCGTTGCCCTGGCAGTGCGGACATGCACCTTCCTTGCCTTTCCAGTAGGACTTTTCCGTCAGCTCTGCAATCGGGAACTCGTGGCACTTTGCATTGTCCTCGATGATCTGCTGTGCAGCCTCTACCAGGTTGCGGCCGATTTCCTTCATGCGCTCTACCTTGTCGTCCTGCATGATAACATCCTTGGACCAGGAGAAGAAGTCGTTGTCAATCACCTTCCAGCCCGGGCTCATAGCCAGCATTGCGTGGTCGGTCTCTACACGAACGGCCCAGTCGGATCCGCCGATGCCCACGAAGGAGCATGCCTTCTGCTGGAAAATTCTGTCCGGAAGACCTTCCTTGCCGGCTGCCTTCATCTGCATGTTTGCACCGTATAGCAGACCGGTGTCGTGTCCCGGACCCATACGGTCGGTGATGATGTGGAAGAGGCCGGATGCGCCGGATTCGTAGATCGGGTCTACGAACAGGAGTCCGTCCGCTTCAATCATTTTTTCATACAGCGCTGCAAAATCATCTTTACGGGTGCAAACCATGCCCTTGCCCATTACCAGACCTCTGGAACATGCTACGCAGCCGGAGCAGGTCTGGATGTCCCAGTCAAACAGATGGATAAATTCAATTTCTGCACCCATCTTCTGAGCTTCTTCCAGTGCAACGCGGCACATGGTGTCGTTATTTCCGTTTTTGGTTCCCAAGGATACGCCTAAGATTTTCATATCAATTCCTCCATAGCTCGAATACTGTGTTAAAATATTTACATTTTGTAATATGAATATACATTAAAAAATGTCTGCAAACAAGCGGAAACCCTTGAAATTGCTATACATCATAGGTTATGAAATGCATGATTGAAGGGTTATAGTACAAAATGAGTCGGAAAAGCCACAGAATTCCGGGAGAATTTTATCAAAAAAATAACGAAGTCTATTGACGCGGCCGAGCCGGCGAACGCCCGGGCGGGACAGAGGCGCCGGTGAGCGGCAAAAGCGTCAGCGAGCGGCCACTTAAAAAAGCACCTCCGAGGAGATGCTTCACTTAATTAATTTATTTATTGGGTATTCACTTTTCCCGCAGAGTATAATCGTATCGCTCATAAGCTTTTGTTTGAAAATTAGAACTTTCTTAACTTATGAAATGAAATATGCCTGGAGATTCAGGGCGACTTCACGCTATTTGTGCAATTTCGGCTGATTAGCGTGAATATTTTTTTGTTATACATGTTTCCGCCATGGAATTTTCTGTGTGCAAGTCAACCTTTTGAGTACAGTTCACGCTCTTCGGAGGAAATCCCCGTTTTGGCGTGAATTGCCGGTGGTAATCCGTCGTTCCCAAATTAGAGTTTCGCAAAAGCGGCGAATTGCGTTCACGCTGAATCCACGTTTTCTGTCAAAAAGCGTGAACTGCCTTCGAAATTCTAGGCATATGAGATTGTGCACGCAAACCTTAGATAGTATAGCTAGAGTCGAGCTTTTTAACCTGGGCTTATATTAAAGCGAAAACTGAATGGGCCCGAATACGAGAGGCAATCTCCGAACAAAAAGCGAAGAATTTTATGTTTGATTCGCTTTTATTGATTTGCGCGTAATTCCTGAAATTCTTCATATGTAAGTAATTCAGATGGATCCATAATTTCAATTTGAGCGGCTCCATTGTATTCATAGGGGGAGCCGAATACGACAACCTCTTTGCCGAGCAAAGAATCAACGATGTCCTCTGTAGCGTCATCCCTGTTTTCTCCCCAAATGACAACGGTTAGCCGGGAATTATCCGGGTAGTCTGCTCCAATATTTATGAACAGTGGATCCCCGTTAACACCGGGACTGCTCCAACTGACAACATAACCGCCGTATGGACTGTCCGAACCTATATGATTGATGGCATCATCATATGGAATATATGTTGCTTCTTCTGTTTCGATATCCTCATCTTCATATTCGTCTTCGTATGCACTTTCGTCATCATAGTCGTCCGAGCTTGAACTGCATCCTGAAAAAGAGAAAGACGTAAATACCAAGCAGATGATTAACCCTAGAATACTAAACCTTTTTTTCATAATACTCCCCCATGTGTATTTAAACAGTCATCAACAATGTAACATATTCAACTAGAAATATAAAGACATAAAAGTATTTGCGTTATCAATAGGGTCGCCGGAGGCCGGCCGCCTGAGAGGGTGAAATACGCCGGCGGAAATGTGAAGATTTTGCTCCCCGAAACGGAGCTTCAAGGGCTAGCGGGGAGCGGGGAGCAAAGAGCGGAGGCCGCCGGTCGCCTGAGAGGGTGAAATACGCCGGCGGAAATGTGAAGATTTTGCTCCCCGAAAC
>JAERMT010000386.1_pt2 | contig 21466 bp, 14 predicted proteins | sample 9267081 | NCBI WGS metagenome assembly JAERMT01 (sample SAMN17071939, study PRJNA684904) | human gut metagenome | isolation source: diarrhea sample from child under the age of five | host: Homo sapiens | place: South Africa: Mafikeng, Mafikeng Provincial Hospital | collected 2019-09
CGCCATCGAAACCATCGCATCCATCTCGCTGATGATATGCATCCATTCCTCCATCTTCACCATATAGGTATTCTTCCATTTCAGAAAACTGCGAACCAGGAAGAAATCGCTCAGCATGAAGGCATCGGTGAAGAAAAGACCGAGGAAGTTGCCTCTTCTGTCATACCCCTTCAATATCTTTTCCAGTTGGGCAAAGGAAGGCAGGGCATCTGCCAGGGAATCCTGCATCTCCTTGCCCAATTCGCTATGAAAATTGCGCCTGTTGATAAGCTGGAGAATCTGGGCATAGGCGATGAGCTGATGGCGAAGCTTGCCGCCATTGCTGTCTATCTTATCAAGTGTCTGCTTGCAGACGAAGAACACCACCATGTATTGAACCAACACCCACCACAAGGCGAAATCCACCGAAACCATATCGCATATCGATAAAATCACGGAACCGATGACTCCGATAATCAGCAGCCATCCGATAGCGAGCGATACCGGCGAACCAAACCATCCCGGCACCTCCATCTTCGAAACCTTCTGCATCGCATCCACCACCGCAGCAGAATCAATCTTCTTCATCTTGCCATTCACCATCCTGCCATCTGCATTTTGGCTTCTGTTCTTTTCGCCAAGAGCCAGGAATTCCATTCGCCAGTTTTCGCCTTCTCCCGCCAATTCCTTCTGCAAATCTCTTCTTCTTTTGATATCCTCCAAGCTCAGAGGCGTTTCCCAGGTAAGATTCCTGGCGAGTGCCTCCGAACCGCCCGAAGTGATGGTTCGGCAGATGCGGTTGAATAGCGAACTCTTGCCGAAGACATCGAGGTCGAAGGAATAAGAATGCTGCGGATTCTGATAGGAATCGCCCGTTTCGAAAGGCGAGAAATCGCCCTCCCAAGCCTTGATTTCGTCCTGATAAACCTTGAGCAAAGCCGAAAGATGCTCTATCTTCTCCTTGTTCTTGTCGTCAAGTCGTCTGATTCCCAGATAGGCAATCAGGCACAACGCCGCCCCCAACAGATAGTTCTGTGTATTTCCATCCAATGCGAAATAGCAGATCAGGAAGGCGAGGATGCCGCCAAAAGCCAGCAGCTCGCCCGTTATAAATCCCGTATTCTTACGCTTCAGGGCAGCTACCTCAGAAGCATATCGGCTTACGTATTGTTGATAATTCTCCTTGATATTCATACTTTTTCTTTATTATGATTTTTTCTCCATCCATTTATTATAGGAAATATTCTCCTCTTTCCACTTATCCTTTGCTGCCACCTGATTCTTCGGATAACCGATGATGAGGGTGTTGAGCGGAATCATCTTCTTGGGCAGATGCAGCAGTTGCTGCATTCCCTCGTATCGTTCTTTCAGGGGATAGAGGGCTGTCCATACTCCGCCAAGTCCCAAACCGTGAGCCATCAGCAGGATGTTCTCCGTGGCAGCCGAACAGTCTTGAATCCAGAACTCCTGCTCTGTGCCTTCCAGCGTCTTGTCAAGGCATCCGCAAACCACGATGGCGAGCGGTGCCTGCTTCACCATGCCGGCATAAGGGCTGAACTGTGGTATCTGGTCGAGAATCTCCCGGTCGTTGATAACCACAAAATGCCAAGGCTGCTTGTTGCATGCCGATGGAGCCGCCATGCCGGCACGCAGCATCATCTCCACCTTCTCCTGTTCTACAGGCTTTTCTGTATAACTTCTCACCGATGTACGGTTCATGATATTTTCAAAAATCTGATTCTTTTCCATCATTTTGCTGCATTTCTAATTTTATCTTATGCGGCATTATTTATCAAGAAACGCCGCATATTTTGCGGCAAAGATACGAAAAAAACGCCGCATCACCAAATTATTTCGTTTTTATCGCCCGATACATCATGTAGTAGGCGTATATATAAGCCGATGTCGTTGTTATCATACTGATGAGATTCATGCAGGTGAAGGCTGCCTGCTGGGTGTTACCTGCCAGATAAAACACTGCAACTGGGAGTATATTCGAGCATATCAGCCATACCATGAAAACCAGGATAAGGGCTATGCCCAGTTTGCGCATGTTACCTCTGTGCTTGCTGTACAGATGGCAGCCGGCTATCAGGGAAGCGATGACGGAAATCAATCCCATAGTGCTTTGTATCCAGGTGAGAATCGTTGCCGTGGGGGTTATCTGTCCGTCCTGCATCATCTTTACAAAGTTGAACTTGAAGCATTGTCCCAGGATAAATGAGAGTATATAGTAAAGCACCATAACCTCGGTGCAGCGCCGTAGCAATTTGACGCCTGCTGGTAGCGTGAAGCGGAATATTCCCCATAAAGCTATAGGGGCAAGCTGCAATACCAACTGCTTGAGGGTAATCAGGACAGGACTTATTGGAATCAGGATGGGACTTGTTCTGAAGGATAAGCCCGCTTGTCTGCAAACAGAAAATGCCAGCGAAAACAATGCGAAAATGCAATATGCATACATGGCATATTGTGCAATGCGATTTATATCTATAGAATAACTTTTTCTTTCCATAATTCTACGTTTGATGATTTTATAAACAGCTTATCTTGCATAAAGCCATTGCAAAGATACGAAGTTTTTGGGAAATTCTAGCAAAATAGGTGGAAAATGTTTGGCTATGATATATACTTGTTAAAAGAATGGCAGAGAGACCGATAAAAACTCTTAAAAATCATAACGTATCTTCTTGAATACAAGTATTTGTTGCTATCTTTGCACGGTATATACTAATAACGCTACGTGGATAAATACTAATAGCGCTACATGGGTATATACTAATAGGAATATAAGTTTAATCATGAGTAATATGAAGAAGATTTTCTTAGGTTTGGCAGCAGCACTGATGTTGACTGCCTGCAATGAGAACAGACAGCCGGAGGCAACGACCAGCGTTGACTCTGCAAGTGTGGTAACCAATTTGATGATGAGTCGCAGAAGCATCCGTGCTTACAAGGATTCTGTCATCGGCCGCGATACCCTGAACGAGATTCTGAAATGCGGTATCCATGCGCCAAATGGGCAGAACCTGCAGTCGTATGAAATCAGAGTGATAGATTCTCCGGCACTCATCGATTCGATCACCCAAGCCGTGGTAAAGGATAATCCTAAGATAGCAGAGCGCAAGGGCTTCAAGAACATCTTCGTGAATGCTCCATGCGTAGTTTGTATCGCCTACGATACTACTTATGACATGGCACAGATTGATTGCGGTTTGCTTGGCGAGAACATCATTCTTGCAGCATGGGCAAAGGGCATCGGCTCCTGCTGCCTGGGCAGTTCAGCCCGCTGGATATTGGATTCGCCATCTGCCAAGCCTTATCTCGACCGCATGGCATTCTCTAAGAATTATAAACTGCTCTACTGCATCGCCCTGGGTTATCCTGACGAATCGCCGGAGGCAAAGCCAAGGCGTCAGGACATGATTAAGTTCATGGATTAAGATAAATGAAGTTTGATGTCCTGTTTCAGAACATCAAACTTTGAAGATAGATATGCATCTTCTTGAAACATGTAGGCAAAATATGAAATATCTTCTTCAAGTTCTTTTTATACAACTTTAAGTTAAAAAAGTTGCTCGTTTGGGAAACTTTGGCTATTTTTGCTCCAAAAAGAACAGATATGAAAAAGAAATTCGATAATACGGATAATATCCTGGGTGGCATAGTGAAAAAAGTTCGTCAGGAAAAAGGGCTATCGCAAGAGGCTCTTGGAAAATATGTGGGGTTGGGCAAAAGCAGTATCAGTAAGATTGAGAGTGGCAAGACCAATATCTCAATAGATGATGCTTCCGTCCTTCTGGAAGCTATGGGTGAGAAACTGAGTGTACATATAGACAGTCAGTATCCGCCAGCAGAGACTATGATGAAGGCAACAATCTTTGTCACAGTTGCAGCTTGCTGGTTTGCAGAGGACAAGAAAATTACCAAACAGAAAGCTTTCAACTTCCTCCAAAAAAATCAAGGCATCAGATTTTTGGAGGAGAATTGGGAAATAGAGCAGACTCAGCCAAGGGAACAGATCATTGAGGATTTGACTCGTGTCTGCAATAACCATATTGCAAAAGCTAAGAAAAAGGAAAGGAGGGTAATGGCGTCATGAGATTGCTGCATGGAAGTTATACAGAGATTCTTACTCCTAATCTCACCAAATGCAAAGGGAAAAACGATTTTGGCAAAGGATTCTATCTCACTCCAAATTGGAAAAGAGCTTGGCAAATGGGCAAACGCAGCACTTTTCTTCATGGAGGAAAAATTACAGTCAATGCGTTCCTGTTTTATCCTAATATAGGTGAGAAAAAAGGACTTCAAATTAAAATCTTTGAAGGATTTGTACACAAAAGGCTATTAATGAACTCATTAAAGATTGAGAATATGGGGAATAAGTATAATTATGAAAACGTATTAGGTGAAATTGCTTGTTATATAGCAAAAGAATGTAACCTTACTCCTAGCGAAGCAATTGGTGTGGTAATGAACGATGAATGCACAGATGCTGTTATTGAAGAAATTCAAAAATCAGACAGGATAGATATAGAGGCTTTAGCCTCTCGTTACTTGACTGAGGAGCTTTGCTAGTAATAACCAAAGAGGTTATGTCATAAGTGATACAACCTCTTTCCCTCCATAACACAACAAAAAAGCATGGCGCAAATCGCTGCGCCATGCTCCAATAAAAGAAAACCTTATAGTCAAAATAGAAATTAGCGATTTCTAGTACTTATTCCGGTACTAATACTTATTCTAGTACTTAGCGATTTCTAGTACTTCGCATTCTGAGGATCAAAGTTGGTCCAACCGCTCATCCAGTTGTTGCTGCCATCGAAGGCTCCGATGTAAGTCACGGTGTCGAAACCTGTCCAGCCAGCGAAACTTGCAGCTCCAAGCAATGGACTTCCTGCGATAGGAGTATAGCCATCTGCACCAACCAATGAGGTCCATGAATCAAAATACTTGTTGCTTGGCTCTGAGAAGAAGAAGGTGTTGCTGTATGACTTCTGATTCTTGTCGATATCCTTCTTGTTGGCTGCATCGTAGAGATAATCTTCATACTGCTTGTTGGCATCTGTACCAACGGCATCCATACCTGCGAAATATACATTCTGAAGCTTGAATTTGCCTTCCTTGGCATCCTTTACGGTATTTCCCTTCTCACCATCGATAATCAAACCGATAGGCCAGCCTAAGGCTACTGAGTTGATGCAGTTGAGGTTGGAAGAACGGCGAATCTGCATGGCTGACTGGAACTTGCCGAGGGCTGAACCGTTGTTTGGATTGTATGCTCCGGCATTGATGTAATCGGTGGTGTTCTGGAACTTATCATCCAATACCTTAGGACCTACGAAGGTGATGTTAGAGAAAGTAGCCTTGGTGCGAGGGTCCACGGTAGCACCATCGGCGCAGTTGTCGCTCTCGAAACCGTTGCTCTGAGAGGTATCGGCTATCTTGCTGTCGCGCAGTGAAAGACCATACTGCACCTTTCCTGAGAAACCATTATCGGTATCGAAATCGTCATCCCAACCCTTGTAGGCTACGAGATACTTGCAGTTAACGGTACCACCAAACCACTCGAAGGAATCATCATTAGAATAAGATACCTGAACGTGGTCAATCTCTGTGCCTGAACCTACAGAACCGAAGGTCAAACCGTTGATTTCCTTATCCTTCTGGAATGGATAACCTGCAAACTCGATGCGTACATAGCTCAAGGCTCCTGAGTTGTCAGCATCGTCTGCGCCACCATGCTTGGTACGAGGGCCACCCTCTATCTGCTGCTCTGTCTGGTTGTTCTTAGCCTTACCGCAGAGGATGATGCCACCCCAGTCGCCAGGTTTTCTGCTGCCTGCAGCCTGTTCTGATGTGAAGACGATAGGCTCTGTGGCAGTACCCTTGGCGATGAGCTTACCGCCACGCTCAGCGATGAGTGCAGCCTTGGTCTGCTTGTCGCCCTTGATGATAGTTCCCGGTTCGATGGTGAGCTCAGCACCATCTGCAATATATACCCATCCCTTGAGGAGATAAGTGCCTTTCTTCAAAGTCTGCTTGCCTGTAAAGACGAACTCCTGGTCGCCGTTGCCAATCTGTGTACCGCTGGCGTTTTCCTTGTCATCTGTTCCGAAGAGGATGTGGTCGCAAGCCTTCAAGCCGCCATTGGTTGTCCACTTGTAAACTACTTCTGGTCCTGGATTTGGAGAAGGAGTTGGATCGTCATTGTCACTGCTGCAACTGCTCAACATGGCAGATGCTGCGAGGATGCCCATGCATCCATAGAAATACATCTTGTTCATCATTGTTTCTCGTTTTATTAAACAAACATCTAATTATTCTTATTATTTAAAATTTATAGATTGCCTGCAAACCGATGTTTCTGCCCGGCTTGTAGCATCTTGCTATTTCTTCTACTTCCTTCTTGCTTCCGTCGCTATACGTTACATCAGCAAACTGCTTGTAATATATCTTTTCTGCAAGAAGATCTCTTACATTGAGCTTCAGCTCCAGATGGTCTCCGAATTTCTTAGCCAGCGAGAAGTCGATGGTGTTGCGAGGCATCTCGTAGCTGTGAGGCACTCGGGAATTGGAGTCATCGCCCGTGCTTCCCTCGCTTCTTCCCACACCGATGATTCGCTTGCCTATGCGGTTGTATAGCAGGGCGATATCCATCTTCAATGGCTCATTCTTATAGAAGATGCCGGTGTTGATAAGGTATGGCGACTGACCCTGCATTGGTCTGTTTTCTTCCTTCGATCCCTTCTCAAACTGCACCTTGCTCTTAATCAGGGCACCGTTGAACGACCAGCTGAAATCATTCAATCCGATGAATCCGAGATTCTTTCTGATGTCCAGCTCCACACCATAGTTGTTGGCACTCTTCGCATTCTTGTAAGAATAGATGAGGTCTGTTCCGCCAGCCACCGTGTAGGTCCACTCGATAGGAGAATCGAAGTGCTTGTAGAAGACTGCCAGCGAAATGAGCTCTCCACGGGATGGATACCACTCATATCGCAGGTCGAGGTTATCGACATAACAGTTCTTCAACTCAGTGTTTCCCTGCACATTGCTGGCAAGGTCGAAGTCGTAATACACCGACGACGATACTTCACGGAATTCTGGGCGGTTAATGCTGCGGCCATACGACAGTCGCACCTGGTGCTGGTCGCTGATTTTGTATGTTGTATTGAGAGATGGAAAAACATCATCGGTCTTGTAATGGCGGCTCGATTCACTCTTCTCGTAGTCACGGGAATTGGAGATGAGTTCCATATCATTATGCTCGAAGCGGACACCGGCGTGGATGCCGAGTTTGCCAAAGGGGAGAGACATCGCCAGGTATCCGGCGCCTAAGGTGTTGTGTCCGCGGTAGTTATTGCGCATCTGCTTTTCCTCCAGAAGATACAGCTTGTCGTAACCCATGTTTGCCTCGCTGGAGAGCAGGGTAGGGATGTCGCTGTGGCGGAAGCCGGATGGCATGTTGTTAGCTGAAACATTCCAGTTGTAGATGAAGTTGCGGGTCTGGTATTCTCGGCTGCGATACTCACCATAGGCACCCACTTGCAAGTCTGGCTCAAAGTTGCCAAACTTGAAGTGGTGCTTGTCATTTACACCAAGAGAGAGAATGTGTTCGTCGAGTTGAGTCCACTCGCGGGATATGTCGTTGCCGGTGCTCAGGGCATAAACGCCCGATTCAAGAGCATCGTCGATGAGGTATCTACGACGGTCAGGCAAATGGCGGTTGGCATACGCATACCCGATGCTCCAGTCAAGGGCGTCGCTAGTGAAGGTGTGCTTGCCGGTAAGCTGACCGTTATATGTAGTTCGACTGCGGTAGTAATACTCTGCGCTTCGCTCCAGGTTCGACTGGGCGCTCACGCCTTCACGCCAGGTATATCGGCTGTTAGCCAACTGGTTGAAGATGTTCTTGAGCTGATACTTGTGGTTGCCGTCCTTGGAAAGGAAGGTGAAGTTGAGCATTGCTCCGAGTCTGACATTGTTATTATACTGGTTGTCAACTGAATGACGAAGATAGTTCGGCTTGTCGTTAGCCGCATCATAGATGCCATAGAGGTTGTTCTCCATGTTCTGGTAGGTGCGGTATTCGTTGGTATAGTTCAGGGCGGCGAGCATGCCGAGAGTTCTTCCGCCGAGCATCCAGCGCTGGTTCAGGCTGGCTGCCAGTTTCAAGTCGCCCAAAGGCTTCTTGTTCTTGATGAGCCAATCATTATTGAATCCGTTGCCCAGGAGCGAAGTAGCATAATCGCCCACCGGTTTTCCGTTGGCATCGAGCTGTGGATTCAAGGTAGCATGGATGCCCTCATTCAGGTTTCTCAAACCATTGTCGAACCCTAGGAAATCGGTTCCGGAACCTTTCGAGTAAGAAAAGTCCTTGAAGGCAGAAGATGTATTCCAGTTTCCGCCCACGGCGATGTTGAAACTGTTTTCTGCCGGAATCTCCTTGGTGTTGACGATGATGAAACCGCCTGAGTAATCAGCAGGATATTCAGCCGTTGGCGACTTCACGATGGTAAGGTTGTCAATCTGCGAACTTGGGATGATATCGAAGGAGAATGCCCTGGAATCAGCCTCAGAACTAGGCACTGCTCCTCCGTTCACCCACACATTGTTATAACGCTGTGACAAACCACGAACCATCACGAATTTATCGTCGATGAGGCTCACGCCTGGCACTCGGCGTATCACCTCACCCGCATTCGTATCCTGAGTTCTGGATATTTCCTGTGCCGAAACATTGCTCACGATGACGGGACTGTTTTTGGCCACCTGTATCATTGCCGCATCCGTATTACGCCTTTCCACTGCGGTAACGGTCACCTCCTTCAGCTGCTGTTCATCAGGTTGCAGCGCAATCACCTGGTCTGCGTCCTTCGCCTGAACCCCGTCAATTTTTTGAGTCTTATATCCTACATAATTAATATATAGTGTATATGTCTTTTCTTTATCCAATCCATCAATCTGGAAGTTTCCGTCGATGTTGGTGATAGCCTTCACGTTGGTTCCATCCACAGTGATGACTGCACCGATGAGTGTCTCTTTCGACTTTTGGTCGATAACCACACCCTTGATTTGTTGCGCCCACGTCGGCAAGCTAGCCGCCGAGAGCAATCCTAATACAATAATTCCCCTTTTAGCATTCATAACCTATATCGTTTGATTACGGTTGCAAAGGTACGGTGGTTATATTACACCGGGGTTGCAATGAGGTTGAAAGGCATTGACGAAGCTGCGACAATGGTGTTACTAGGTAAATAAGTGTTTTCTTTTGTGGTAATTTAAAATAGAAATTATAGCATTAATACGTTAATTCTTAGGAAAATATATCTTTTTGCTATGCAAAACGATAATTATTGCGATTTATGTTTGGTGGTTAGCGGATTTTATGTTACCTTTGCATCTGAATACATATTTTATATAAAACTTGTAATGGATAACGTAGCAATATATAAAAATAGGTGTATTCAAGATAAAGAGAGGAAAAGAGACGAGTATTATAAGAGATAATAATTATAAGAAGAGAAGATATATGAAAATGAAGGTTTTATTTGCTTCCCTGTTGCTGGCTGCTTCGGGGCAAGTGCTGGCACAGTCTTCTGGACAGGTTGGGGGACAGGTCTTCGATGAAAATGGAGACCCCGTAGTGGGTGCACAGATCATGGTGAAAGGTTCCAAGACGGGAACTGTGACCGACATTGACGGTAAGTTCAGCTTGCCGAGTGCTAAACGTGGAGAGGCGATAGTCATCACCTATCTCGGTATGGATTCACAGACCGTGAAGGCGGCGCCGGGAATGAAGGTGAGCATGCATTCGCAAGACCGCCAGCTCGACGAGGTCATCGTTGTGGCATACGGTGAGCAGAAGAAATCATCCTTCACGGGTTCTGCAGGAGTGGTGAAAGGTGACCTCCTGGAGAAAAAACAGCTTACCAATGTGTTCAGTGGATTGCAGGGCGAGGTAGCCGGTGTGCAGATGACCAATACATCCGGTTCGCCAACAGCCACCCCTTCTTTTGCCATCCGTGGCTTCAGTTCCATCAACGCCGGAACATCTCCGCTCATTATCGTGGATGGTGCTCCATACGATGGCGGATGGAACAACCTCAACCCTAACGATGTGGAGAGTGTCACCGTGTTGAAGGATGCAGCATCTAATGCCCTCTATGGTGCCCGTGGTGCCAATGGTGTCATCATGATTACCACCAAGAAGGGTAAGGCAGAGAAGGCTACCATCAGCTTTGAGGCTAAGTGGAGCGGCAACAGTCGTGCCACCATCGATTACGACCGCATCACCGACCCTGCCGAGTATTACGAAACCTATTACAAGGCTCTCTATAATTATAATGTACGTGACAAGGGCATGTCGGCTTTCGATGCTCATGTCGCTGCCAATGAAACCATGGGCAAGGCAAGCGACAAGGGCGGACTGGGCTATGTGGTCTATGCCGTTCCTGAGGGACAGTATCTTGTGGGTACCAACGGCCGCCTGAACCCGAATGCCACCCTGGGCAACCGTGTCTATAACAACGGCAAGTTCTATACCCTCACCCCTGACGACTGGGTGGATGAGGCTTTCCGCAACGCGCTGCGCCAGGAATATAACATGAGTATTACGGGTGGCAGCAACAAGATGACTTACTATGCATCTCTGGGCTATCTGAAGAACGAGGGAATCGTTTATAACTCTGATTTCGAGCGCTATACTGCCCGTGTCAAGGCTGATTACCAGGCAAAGGACTGGCTGAAGGTGGGCACGAACATCAACTTTGCCCATACCGACCAGAACGATGTGAGCGATGGTAGCCAGACGGTTTTCGATATCACCACCCGCTTTGCGCCTATCTATCCCGTTTATCTGCGTGATGGCGAAGGCAACATCATGACCGATGAGAACGGCAAGATGTATGACTATGGTGATGGCGGAAATGGCGGCGCAAACCGTCCTACGGGATTGGAGCCGCTGAGAAACTTCCTGCAGACGGATAAGCTCAACGCCAACAAGACCTTTACCAATGTGTTCACCCTCCATGGTTTTGCTGATATCACCCCTATCGAGGGCTTGAAGCTGACCCTGAACGGCACCGTGACCGACAATGAGTGGAAGAATACACAGACCAACCAGCCTTTCTATGGCAACACGGCCACGGTTTATCCGGGTGGATATGTCTATAAGGCAAATTACCAGACCTATACGGTCAACTTCCAGCAGATAGCCAACTACAGCAAGCAGTTTGACAAGCACAGCTTCACCCTGATGCTGGGTCACGAGAACTATAAGTACATGTACAATTACCTGAGTGGCGACAAGGAGAAGATGTTCTCCTACTTCGGCGCACAGGAGCTGGATGGTGCCGTGAAGGTGATTTCCAACGGCAGCAACACCAGCAATTACAACACCGAGGGTTATTTCTCCCGACTGATGTACGATTACGATGGCAAGTATTTCCTGCAGACATCTTACCGTAGAGACGCTTCATCCCGTTTCCATCCCGACCATCGCTGGGGTAACTTCTATTCCTTCGGCGGTGCCTGGATTCTGAGCAAGGAAAAGTGGTTCCAGTCTTCCTGGATTGATATGCTGAAGCTGAAGGCTTCATGGGGCCAGCAGGGTAACGATGCCATCGGCGACTACCGTTACACCGATACCTATTATCTCAGCAACTTCAATGGCGAGGTAAGTTTCGTGCAGAACACCGTGGGTAATCCGAATATTACCTGGGAGACCAACAGCAACTTCAATGCAGGTATCGAGTTTGAACTCCTCAAGAGTCGCATCACGGGTAGCATCGAGTACTTCAGTCGCAAGACCACCGATATGCTCTGCTTCGTATATGTTCCATTCTCAGGCGGTTATACCGGTTCTTACGACAATGTGGGTGATATGGTTAACCGCGGTGTGGAGGTAGATTTGCACTTTACGCCTATCCGCACCAAGGACCTCTCGTGGATGATCAACCTCAACGCCACCCACTACAAGAACAAGATTACGATGCTCAACGATGACAACAAGGGCAGTATGCTCGATGGACATCCAGGTTACGTAAGCGATCCTTACTTCTATGGCGAGGGTCTGCCTATGCACACCTTCCGCTTGAAGAAATATGCCGGAGTTACGGCAGATGGCGAGTCTTCATGGTATGTGAAGGATGAGGCTACCGGCGAGCTGACCACCACCACATCCAGCTCTACGGCATCTTATTTTAACTGCGGTACACCAGACCCAGATCTTTATGGAGGTTTCAGCAGCAACCTGGCATTCAAGGGCTTCGACTTCTCCATCACCTTCAATTACAGTCTGGGCGGCAAGGCCATCGACTACGGTTACAAGGCATTGATGGGCAATCCATCTTCCGGCAACACCGGATTCTCCCTGCACAAGGATATTCTGAAGGCATGGTCAGAAACCAATACCAACTCAGATATCCCACGCTTCCAGTATGCCGTGAAGGATGTGGATACCATTTAGGCAAGCACTTCCGACCGCTTCCTGACAGATGCCTCAACGCTTACCCTGCAGAACATCAACCTGGGCTACACCTTCCCACGCAAATGGGTGAGCAGCTTGGGATTGAGCAACCTGCGAGTATATGTATCGGGCGACAACCTCTACTATTGGAGCAAGCGCAAGGGCTTCGACCCACGTGGCGGCTTCTGGGGAACTTCCTCAGAATCATCCTATGCGCAGGTTCGTTCCTTCACCGGAGGCATCTCCGTGCAGTTCTAAAGATACGACAAAAACAATAAGACATGAACAAAATGAAAAGAAATATCAATCATATCATCGCAGCGATGGGGATGGCACTGGGTGTGCTGAGCCTCAGCAGCTGTATAGAGGAAACTTTCCCGAACAATCAGGCGGTGCCAGGGCAGATCAGTTCGTCAAGCAAGTCGTTGGAATATCTTGCCAACAGTCTTCCTTCTTTCCTCACCACCTGGAATACCTACGGTGGCAGTACCTATACCCAAGACTGGGGTTATCCCTGCCAGATGTACATGCGCGACCTGCTCTGCGAGGATTTCCCTATGAGCGACAATGGCTACAACTACTGGTCATATACAGAGGATGGATCTACTTTGCGCTACGCATATTATTATCCGTTCTACTATTACTATGCATTCATCAAGAATGCCAACAATGTGATCTCTGCAGCCCAGAATGCTCTGAATGGCGGCAACAAGAGTGCATCGCCTTATCTGGGTCTGGGCTACGGCTATCGTGCCATGCTCTATCTGGACCTGTATCGACTCTATGAGTATCGCAAGACGGGTGTGGCAAGTCTGGATGATGCCGCCGACAAGGCTGGAGTATATGGACTCACGGTGCCTATCGTGAAGGAAACCACCAGCAAGACTGAGCTGAGCAACAACCCTAGTGCGCCTTTCTACACCATGTACCGTTTCATCATGAACGACCTGAACCTGGCTGAGGAGGCTTTGAGCGATTACACCCGAAGCAACAAGGCTTTCATGGACAAGAGTGTGATCTACGGTTTGAAAACCCGTCTGTGGCTTGCCATGGCATCCCGCTTTGAGCAGAGTGCCGACGACCTTGCCAAGCAGATAGAGGCAGATAAGAACGAAGACGGATATGGAACGCTGGGCATCACCTCTGCCAACGACTGCTTTGCCAAGGCTGCCGAATATGCGCAGAAGGCGATTCATGCCGATGCCTACAAGCCGCTGACGGAGGCGGAGTGGTCGGATACCAATACGGGTTTCAACACAGCCAACGATTCCTGGATGTTTGGTACGCTGGTTAACAGCAAGGAGCAGATTAACACCTCAGAGTGGTACACCTTCTGGGGCTGGATGTGCTCAGAGGCAGCCTGGAGTATGAGTCAGTTTAATTCTTACCGTTGTATCAGCAAGGTGCTCTACGACAAGATTTCCGTGAAAGACTGGCGCCGCCAGAGTTGGGTAAATCCTGCTGATGCCGGAGAGAAAATCAATGCGGTTGGCAAAGACAGTGTGCCTGCCGGCTACAAGACCAAGATGACGGGTGAGCAGTGGGCCAAGCTTCCTCAGTATGCCAATATCAAGTTCCGTGCAGGTAGCGGCGGTATCACCAAGAACGACCTGGAGACCGGTCAGATTGCTTCGCTGCCGCTGATGCGTGTAGAGGAGATGTATTTCGATTATTTCGAGGCCATCGCTCACACCCAGGGTATTGAGGTGGCAGCTCAGGCTTTGCAGGACTTCGTCAACACGTATCGTTACACCGACGGTTCCTACCAGTGCAAGGCAAAGACCATGGACGATTTCATCACAGCCCTGATGGTGCAGCGCCGCATCGAACTGTGGGGTGAGGGACTGGTATTTTTCGATTACAAGCGTCTCAATCTCCCTATCAAGCGTCATTATGCAGGCAGCAACTACGAGGCAAAATATCAGCTCAACTCTTATGCCGGCTATGTGGCACCTTGGATGAACTATATGATTCCTGAGGATGAGAAGGATAGAAATCCGGCAGTGGTGCTCGGACCAAATCCATCTGGAGCCATCACGGCAGAGTAATTTATTTAAAAAGAACAAGAAAAATGAGAAAGTTACAACATTTATTATATATGCTGCTTGTGGGTATGGCCATCTCCGCCTTCACCGCATGTAGCGACGATGATGATTATCAGCCTGCCCAGAAGGTGGCGGAGGATAATATGGGAGCCTATTTCGCTGCTGCCAATGCTGCCAGCGAGGTGCTTACTCCTGAGGAATATGCGGCTCGACCAACGGTTGATTTAAAGGTGAAGCGCCAGAATACCAAGGGCGATGTCTCCATTCCTGTGGTTGTGGATAAGGCAGATGCCGCATTCAAGATTCCTGCTGCCGTGGAGTTCAAGGATGGAGAAGCCGAGGCTACTCTTTCTGTGGCATGTCCTGATCTCCAGGCTCTTCAGTCCTATCAGTTTACCATCCATCTGGATGAGGCTGCTACCAATCCTTATGTCAAGGTAGATGGCTCTCCTAAGTTCAGCTACAGTGTGATGGTAGCCCATTGGGTCAAGGTGGTGGAGAATGCCACCTTCATGTATCAGAGCGATATCTTCCCATCTGTCAAGTCAGATATCTATCAGTTGGAGGGTCAGAACAAGTTCTACATCGAGAACTATCTGGGTTCCGGCATCAACCTGGGCTTCTATATCATTCCTCAGGATGCCAACGGAACATGGACCACTTCGGCGTTCTCGGCTTCCGACAGAACTACCTGGAAGGGTATCTTCATGCCAGCCGACCATTATATGAACGATCCTGATGGCAGCACTTACTGGTATCTGATGAAGGATGCTGATAATTACGAGTATGCCAGCTGGACACCTGAGGGAGCTGATAAGGGCATCAGCTTCATCAACTTCTATCTGGATACCACAAGTGATGACTATGCATCTATCGACATGAGTGGTTCAACCACATCATACGCAGGTTTCCAGACTCCTTATATCTATTATTCTGACGGCAACGAATCGGGCTATACCTATATATATATGTATTGGGACAGTACCAATATTCCTGCTGCTGAGTAATGAAACTTTTTAAAGAAAGAAAACGATGAAAAAGAATCAATCAATAATACGCAAGATGGGGATGCTGCTGATGGCAGCATTCCTCCTTGCCACAACCTTCACTGCCTGCAGCAGTGACGATGTGGTGAAGACGCAGTTGGAGACTCCTGCTGTTACCGAAGGAAGCAAGACGGTGAGTTCGCTGGCTTTCAACTGGCAGCCTGTGGCTGGCGCTTCCCAGTATGCCTACGAGCTTTACGATGCCGAAGAAAAGGTGGTGCAGGGTGGTGTAACCGCTGCCACATCTGTAGTTACCACGGGCTTGAAGCCTAGCAGCACCTACACCCTGAAGGTATGGGCATATTCGCCTTTGAACAGCGACAAGACCACTTCGCCTATCGCAACCCTCAAGGCAACCACCAATGCAAAGACTCCGCTGGTTAAGCCTACTCCTACGGCAGAAACCGGAAATGGCGGTGTCACGATTTCATGGCCGGCAGTGGAGCATGCCGATTACTACAAGTACAGTTATACCGTAGATGGCGAGGTGAAGACGGGTAGTGTGGAAACCAACAGTGTGACCCTTACCGACCTGCCTATCGGCGAATATACCATCCAGATTATCGCATCGAGCTATGATGAGAACTTCGCTGATTCAGAGCCTATCTCGCTCACCTTCCAGCGCACCAAGAGTGAGCTTTGGCGAGCTAACGGTACTTATACATCCGTAGGTCTCGGCAGCAGTTTCAAGGCTACCATCGTGGCATACGATGATGGCACTTATACCATCGAGAATCCTCTTGGCGAGGAAGGCTATAGCATCAGCTTCACCGTTCCAGAGGGTTCTACCGAGATTACTCCTGTGGGCACGGCAAGCAGTGGCTATTATGCTTTCTATGTAAGCAGCCAGTATTATGTAAGTCTTTATACTGCAGGTGGTTATTCTCAGTTTGATGGCACCAAGGAAGAGGGTGATGTCTGGTTCTATTCTTACCTGAACGATTATGATGGCAACCAGGTAGGCGAAGGTGGTTACGATGAATTCACCTGGAGCGAGGGTGATGACATCCCTGAGGGTTGCAAGGAAGAAGTTCCTGCGCTTCTCACCACAACCTGGAATCAGTATGCACCTTATTATAATGCCACTCCATTAGATAATGGCAAACCATCGCTTACGGGCTGTGTGGCTACGGCTTTGGCTCAGATTCTGAACTATTATCAGTATCCGGAAAAGTATGCCGATGGAACCAAGATTGATTGGGACCAGATGTTGCCTACTTACGAGGGTGTGGAATATACCGATGCCCAGGCTAATGCCGTAGCTCAGTTGATGGCTCATTGTGGTGAGGCTGTGAACACCAGTTATGGTTCTGGTGTCAGCACCGCTTATCCGAAAGAGGCGGCAACGGGGCTTCCTGCCAAGTTTGGTTACATTGTGAAGTATTACGGTTATCGTGATTATCCTAACGAGCAGGATGCCAAGCTCTGGAAGGAAGTGGTATTCCGCGAGTTGAGTGCCGGTCGCCCTGTGCTTTATGGTGGTACTTCTTATAAGAATAGTGAGGCGAATTATTTCTCTCATTCTTTCGTTATAGATGGTTATGACAAGAAGGGTCGTGTGCATGTAAACTATGGCTATGGCGGCAAGGGTGATGGCTATTTCCCTATCGACAAGTTGCCGATGAAGTTTGATGGTTGGGATGAGACCTTCGATACCTATCAGACATTGGTAGTCATCCATCGTCCTCAGGATGGTGAGATTGATTATACTTTGCAGCCGCAGTAAAGCAGATTCTTTGAAAATGTAGATATATATGGATAATCCCGATAGGCAACAACATGCCTATCGGGATTACTGTTTATATTTATGTCGTATTCTTAATCTTCAATCAGTCAGTAATAACCATGCAGAGTTTGAGTACGTTTTCTTCGAAGTGCTCCTTGTCTATGGCATTATTCTTGAGGATGGAACGATAGTTATATACGGTTTGTGGCGAATAAGACAGGATGCCGGCAATCTTGGAACTTTCAGTAATGCCTAATCGCAACAAGGCGCACACACGAAGGATGGGTGGCATTTCCCCATTCTCTTTCAGTTGGATGTGTGCCGATTCGGTGAGTTGCTGGTTCAGCTCGTTTACAAAAGTTGGGTACAGAGATAGGAATGCTTTGTCGAATTCCGTCAAAAACTCCTTGTTTTCCTTTTCTGTACTTGATGAGGAAGAGAGAAGACTCAGCAGTTCCTTGCTTTGGTTGGCTTTTATCTTTCTTATAGCCAATGTTCGTAGCTTTTGGTTCCTCTCTATATTCTTATAGCTCAGGTCAATATATACCTTTACCAATCTCTCGCGTTTCTGATTGGTATTCTTCAATTCGGCGTTGATGAGATGCAATTGTTCATTTAGAATTTCCATTTTTGCCGACGTAGCTGTGATTTCATCTTTCTTTTGTTTCAGAAGCCTGTTCTTCTTGCGGATGAACAGACTGCTAATACCTACTCCAAGTAGGAGCAGGATAATGACCAATAGAGCGATGTTGAGCAATCTGTTAGTTGTTTTGATGTCATCTGTATAGGCATTGGTAATCAATTGTAATTTGGATGAAATCTCAATGCGGCGTAACCGGTTGTTGTATGCATAAGCATCTTCCAGGGATAGGTTGATGTATTCCTGTGCTTTTTTCAGACTTCTTGTCTTATGTTTGTAGATGAAGAGAGCGATGTCTTGCAGGGCTACGTTTTCTTTTGTGGCAGAAGTGACGTCTGAGATGGCTGCAACCAGAAGGTAATGCTCCATTAACTCTAGGTTATTGGCTTTCTGATAGACCTCAGAAAGTGCAAAGGCGGTCATGGCATGGAGGCGGCTATATGGTTTTTCCATACTCAGTGCCTTTTTGTAGTATTGGATGGTCTTGTTATTGTTGGGATGATTGCTGAAATAGTATAATTCTCCCATCAGGTAGTAATAGAATGCATCTTTCTTTGGCGACAGTTCTATTGCTTTCTTCAGGTATTTCACTTTCAGCTGGTTGTAATTCTTGCTGAATTCATTGTTTTCACAGTAGGTTGCCCAGTTGTTGTATAGTCCATACATTGTGCAATAGTATAGAAACGGATAGTCATGTGGATCTTCTTGGGGGGCTATCTTCTGCAAAATTTCCTTTGCTTCTGCATAGAATCCCCGTGTGATAAGTAACCTGGTTTGACTAAGCTGGAATCTTTTGTTATATGCGATGTTGTTGCTCTTTTGGGCAAGGATGAGGCCTTTGTTTACGTAGGTCATCGCCGAGTCGTACTCGTAGGCTTTGTAGTCATTGGCGAGTTGTTCGTATAGCTTTAGCTTGTCTTCATTGCTGGTTACATATTTGGCACCTTGCTTGATGTCATTCAAGCTTTTCTCTTTCAACTCTACGTAATACGCACGTTGTGCCAGGGCAGCATCCAGTTGCTTGTATAGCTGGTTGTTGTCTCCTTTTACGTATATCGGCTGTGTCATCAGCAGGGTGATGATTATAACGATAAGATGTCTCATATTTCCTATGTTTTTAGATTCCGCTGCAAAAATAATAAAAAACATTGAGAATCTCGCATCTACTAGCCGTTTTTTTTGAGAATTTGCAAAATCTTGATATTCAGAGCCGTGAGATTGGTTCTAGATACCGACAATCTACCAAAAGCCTACTATTCGCACCAACTTATTGATTTTTGCCGTACTTTTGCAGCAACAAACAATTTTAAACAAAAAAATATGAAAAAACTCTTTTTGCTCGCAAGCCTTCTGTTGGCTTTTGGCATCTCGGCAGATGCCGGAGACATCACTTCTCCTAACGGACAGATCAAGGTGAACTTCACCTTGGACGGCACTGTGCCAACCTATAGTGTGACCTATCAGGGTAAGACTATCATCAAGCCTAGCCGTCTGGGTTATCAGCTCGCCAAGGGCGGTAAGGATGGCAAGGATCTGCTTTCTGATTTTAGCGTCATCGATGAGAAAACTTCCACTTTCGACGAGACTTGGACGCCTGTTTGGGGAGAGAACAAGTCAATCCGCAATCATTATAATGATATGCTGGTAGAGTTGAAGCAGAATTCCACCGACAGTTATATGAACGTTCGCTTCCGTGTCTATGACGATGGAGTGGGATTGCGCTATGAGTTCCCTCAGAAAGGCAGTCTCAACTACTTCACCATCAAGGAAGAGCGTACTGAGTTTGCCATGACCGGTGATCATACCGCCTGGTGGATTCCGGGTGATTACGATACCCAGGAGTATGAATATACCAAGACCCGTCTGTCGGGCATCCGTCCAGCCTTGCATGCTGCTGTCAGCAGCAATCTCTCACAGACAGTCTTTTCAGATACCGGTGTGCAGACCTCACTCCAGTTGAAGACTGATGATGGTATCTACATCAACCTGCATGAGGCAGCTTTGGTTGATTATCCAGCCATGCATCTGAACCTGGATGACAAGACCATGACCTTTACCTCTTGGCTCACCCCTGATGCCCAGGGAATGAAGGGATACATGCAGACTCCGTTCAAGAGCCCTTGGCGTACGATGGTCATTACAAATGATGCCCGCAAGGTGCTGTCTTCCAATCTGATTCTCAATCTCAATGAGCCTTGCAAGATCAAGGATACCTCATGGATTCATCCTGTGAAGTACGTGGGTGTTTGGTGGGAGATGATTTCCGGTAAGGGAGAGTGGGCTTATACCCATGATTATCCTACCGTGAAGTTGGATGGAACCGACTATGTACATGCCAAGCCATCTGGTAAGCATTCTGCCAACAATGCCAATGTGCGCCGTTACATCGACTTTGCTGCAGCCCATGGTTTCGATGCTGTCCTGGTAGAAGGATGGAACATCGGTTGGGAAGACTGGAGTGGTTATATGAAGGAAAAGGTATTCGATTTCCTGACTCCATATCCTGATTTCGACATCAAGGCGCTCAATGAGTATGCACATTCCAAGGGAGTGAAGCTCATTATGCATCATGAAACCTCTTCTTCTGTGATGAACTACGAGAAGTATATGGACAGAGCTTACCAGTTGATGAAGGATTATGGCTACGATGCAGTAAAGAGCGGTTATGTGGGCAACATCATCCCTCGTGGCGAGCATCACTACAGTCAGTTGGAAATCAATCACTATCAGCATGCCGTAACTCGTGCTGCCGATTATCACATCATGGTAAATGCCCATGAGGCTGTGCGTCCTACCGGTCTCTGCCGCACTTATCCTAACCTGATTGGCAACGAGAGTGCTCGCGGTACTGAATATCAGGCTTTCGGAGGTACCAAACCGGGACATACTGCCATCTTGCCTTTTACCCGTCTGCAGGGTGGTCCGATGGATTATACCCCTGGTATCTTTGAGATGGATTGCGCCAATGGTTCACATTGCAACTCTACCATCTGCGGACAGTTGGCACTTTATGTTACCATGTATAGTCCATTGCAGATGGCTGCCGATTTCCCTGAGAATTACGAGAAGCACATGGATGCCTTCCAGTTTATCAAGGATGTGGCTGTAGATTGGGACAAGTCTATCTATCTGGAGGCTGAACCAATGGAGTATATCACCGCTGCCCGCAAGGCAAAGGGTTCAGATAACTGGTTTGTCGGTGGCGTTACGGGCATGAAGGCTCATCAGTCTACCGTAAAGCTCGATTTCCTCGAGAAGGGCAAGAAGTATGTGGCTACCATCTATCAGGATGCAAAGAATGCCAACTACAAGACCAATCCGCAGGCTTATGTCATCACGAAGAAAACTGTGACCAGTAAGTCTGTCTTGAAGTTGAACTCCGTTGCAGGTGGTGGATTCGCTATAAGCATTCTTGCACAATAAAAAGCAGGATTTGAAGTTATTATTAGAGAGAGTTTTTCTTAATTTAATAATGATGCTCATGAAAAGAATGAATAAAATGTTGTTGGTTGCTGCTTTGGCGGCAACCACACTTTCTGTTCAGGCAGAACAGAAGAA
>JAERMT010000510.1_pt1 | contig 21461 bp, 20 predicted proteins | sample 9267081 | NCBI WGS metagenome assembly JAERMT01 (sample SAMN17071939, study PRJNA684904) | human gut metagenome | isolation source: diarrhea sample from child under the age of five | host: Homo sapiens | place: South Africa: Mafikeng, Mafikeng Provincial Hospital | collected 2019-09
ATAATGGGATATAGCGAGAAAAAAGAATTTTCTCTCTTAAATATTTCGTAAAGCCGTCCGTTGGGGCGGCTTTTTGTTTTCTGTGTATTCTATTCTTATGATGAAATGCAGTCCTTGAAGACTGCATTTTTTGTTTTCGCCCTGCTTCTCTCCCTGCATATTTGAACGCGTAACATCCAGTCGTTATTTCTTAAGATTGTTTTAACGGTAATAATTTGAACGGAAAAAGAAGTTTAGATTCTTTTTCTGTTCAAATTATTACTATATTTGCAGTATGAACAGACAATTAAACGAAATAGGAATTATTCCAGTAACGACTTCAATCATTGAATCGTTATATCCGGAACTTAAGTCTGCCAACAAGAAAGTAACCTGGCTCGAGAAGCAAGGATATATTATCAGGCTGAAGCGAGGACTTTATGTCGTCAACCCCGAACTTTCAAGAAAGACTCTATCGAGTGAATTGATTGCCAATCATCTCTATACTCCTTCATATATTTCAATGTCTACTGCACTACGATATTATGGACTTATCCCCGAGGCTGTATATGTTAATCAATCAATGACTGTAAAGCATTCTCGTTGCTTTCAAACGCCAGTCGGCAGTTATGACTATAAATATATTTCAAGAGAGGCTTTTTCGATAGGAGTAAGGAGTATACATAAGGGTGATTATGCATTTCTTATTGCATCACCGGAAAAGGCTTTGTGTGATTTGATTGCCAATTCCTCAAATGTCAATCTTCGCTATATAAAAGATGTGGAAATATATCTTGAACAAGATATTCGCATGGATATGGATGAGTTTTATAAAATGGATGAAACCATATTCGGAGACTATATAGAGGTTGGCAAAAAGGCTGATTCAATTTCTATACTATTAAAATTACTGAGACGATGAAGAATGAGATATTTGACAATATGCTATCCCGCTATGACTTGACGACGGAGCAACATAAAAGAAACGCCATATTTGAAGTTAACCAACAGGTGATACTTGCCGGACTTTATGCCGGAGGTTTTTTTGCATCAGCAGCGTTCTATGGAGGAACTTGTTTAAGAATCTTTCATGGCTTGCAGCGTTTCAGTGAGGATATGGATTTTTCGTTACTTGCGCATGATGGCAATTTCGATTTTACAAAATATTTTCCTGCCATCATTGAAGCCTTTGCAGTGGTAGGTCGTGAGGTTGAAATAAAGAAAAAAGATAAGAAGAATTTCGAAAAGGTCGAATCGGCATTTCTTAAAGATAATACTGATGTGTATGACGTAAGTTTCCAAACTGAAAAGTCAATAAAGATAAAGATTGAAGTAGACACTTGTCCACCGTTAAAGTTTAAGACAGAACAGAAACTGTTGCTTCTCCCACACTCATTTATGACTCGTTGTTTTATGCTTCCCGATCTGTTTGCCGGCAAGATGCACGCATTGGTCTACCGTGCATGGAAAAATAGGGTTAAAGGCCGTGATTGGTACGATTTTGAATGGTATGTACGCCATAATGTTCCACTGAATTTTACTCATTTGGCAGAACGATGCAAGCAGTTCAACAATGAGAATATTACTCCGGAGTTATTACAAGAGAAACTCATTGAGCGCCTTTCTACTGCCGATATAAGGCAAGCGAAAGAAGATGTACAGCCTTTTGTCTGCAACCCAAAAGAACTTGATATTTGGTCAAATGATTATTTCGTGCAACTGGCTGGGATGATGAGAATGGAATAATCTTGTATGAAACAGAGGATATTATGAAGTGGAAAGAACCTTTTCTATCACGTTATTCCAAAGGTGTTACGAATATGAAATGAATAACAAAGCGTTAAATAACGATAATTATGATTAATTGGCTGCATATATCTGATTTACATTTAGGGAGTGAAGGTGTCATAACGAACATGATGCGCGATGAATTACCTGGTTACTTGAATGGATTGGGAGTGAAATGTGATTATGTGTTCTGTACAGGTGATATCCGAACAGCGAATGTAAACCCCAATTTTTTTACTGATGATATGGCCGCTTATTTGAAATCTATATGCGAAGCGGTTCAGACATCAATAGATAGGTTGTATATAGTTGCCGGTAATCATGATGTGGATAGAGATATTGATGGGCGCCAAGATGCCATTAAGAAGGTCCTCTATAAAGATAATGGATATTATAAACCGAAAGAAGGCATTATAAAACAAGAAGAAATGTCAGTCATTATGACTGGAGAGAAAGATTTTGTTTCTTTCCTTGGCAAGATATACGATGAAGACCGACTGAAATTATATGGTAATTCGAAAATGCCTCATTTTAATATAGAGACAGAACATTTCAATATATTGCATGTTAACACTAATATAGCATACGCCAGTGGGCAAGAAAGTAACGACTTGTATGTTGGTACAAATTTTTTATATGATGCAGTACGTACGCTTAATAAGACCAAGCCTACCATATTGCTTAGTCATTATCCAGTTACTTCGCTTCTGCAAGGGGAGAAGAAAGTGCTCTCCACGATGCTACAACATAATGGAGTTCGCCTTTGGCTGGCTGGCCACGAACATGACCAAGTTCTACAGAAAGTTCATTATATCTATTCTTTACAGGCAGGAGTTTTGCGCAATGAACAAGATGTGCATTCCTCGGTACTTTTAGGACAATACGACCCGACAACTTGTATGTGTTCTGTATATGCGCATACATGGTTTGATGAAGGTTGGGCTAAGTATCCTTATGTTGATTTGGAGAACACGCCTCAAGATGTTTTTTTTATAAATTTAAGTCCTAAATTGAAAGATTCTGTCACTATTCCTCAAGATTTAAAACAGGCGATGAACGGCCTTACATTAAGAGATGTTAATGTAGATTTAATTCAGCGGGAGCCATTGCTCCCTGTAATTCAGAGCGATAATATCGTAGATCGTACAGCTTTGTTGAATCGTTGCCTTAATGCACTAGATGATGGTAAAATACTCGTAATTTTTGGTTCTTTGAAAATAGGAAAATCGACTTTAGCAGCACAAATACATCAGCACAGACCAAAGACTGCCATATATGATTCTGTTCCGCAGACGGATTTGGAAAATAAGGTTAAAATACTGCTACAGGAAGGAAAGGGCGGTGAAAGTGTTTTAGTAAGCACTGGAGCATTAAATCTGAATATATCAGGACTAGATGATAGCAGAGTTTGTCAGATTGAAGTACCTTTATTAACATCCGCAGAGACTAATGAGCTTGTTGACAAATATGGACCAGAGCAGAACCCACATATGCTCATTTATGCACATAGTTGTGGACATCCCGTTCTTGTACGAACACTTTGCGAATATTTGAAAGCCAATCATTGGCAATTAGATGAAAAACATTTTACTAACCTTTTAGCCTATAATTTTGACTATAATCTGAGTAGAACAATGGCTGATTTGATACGGACATTGTTAGCTGATATAACTGATCGCGCTTTGCTAAATCGTCTGCTGATAGTGAATGGAAGTTTCACCGAAGAAGATGCCTGCAAATTAGCTGGAATTGCTCCATCTATTGACGAGCCCAGAATGCGTTTAAACGGATTGATTCCAACATGGGTAATGTCTATAGATAATTGTTTTAAAGCGAACCCACTTATCAGTAAATTATGGAAGCCCGATGTGTCAGAACAGACCCTCAAAGAAGCCAATTTGATATTGGCGGAAGGTATTTTGAGTAAGAAAAAAGTACTTGGAGAGCATGATGTTCTGAATTATATACTATACAGTATTAAAGGTGGTGCGGATGACAATGCTGGAAGAATGTACATCACGGTCTTAATGAAATTGCATGATAATGGAGAATTGCCACATGGAAACATCCTTTGTAAATTATGGATGGGTGTTCCCTTACCCGAGGGAATGTCGATTGATGTCAAAATTGGCGTACGTTATCTGCAAATTGCACTTATCAAAGATCTGAGTGCAACTCAACGATCATTCTTGATAAAGGATTTAAAAGACAATGTCTCTAAATGTACCGATGCTGAAAAAATACCTTTTTATAGTAGCATGGCTACAATGATTTGCTGGATAGAAGGTGACATTGAGGGAGGGTTGTCATATTATCATCAATACCAAGAAAGTAAAGGTGATGGCCATAAGCTATTAGAAACTATTGGAGATGCAAAATCAGTTTTTGATAATAACATTTGGATTTTCCTTCCGCTTTTGTCTAGCGAACAAACTTTTATTGACTGGCTTGATGCATTTGAGGCAGATGCTGTTGAGTACTCACATAATGATCACGTAATTTGCGAGTGTTGTTATCTTGCAACAGAACGACTTTGGATGTATCATTTAGTGAGTGAACCCGTTGATGTTCGTATGGGGGTGTTATCTAGAATCTTGATAAAGGCAGAACTTAAACGCTGTTCAGAACTTGCTATCGCTTGTGTTTTTGCTATGATGGAGATTCTTAGCTCCGAACGGCGTTATGAAGAAGCTCGGTCATTATATAAAAGCAAGTATTTTAAGTATGAGAATTTGCCATTTGCGCAATTGATTTTGAATAGCTCGATGGGTAATAGCTACTTCCGAGATGTCGCTGAAGTACATGGTCATGCTCTTGATTACTTTAAAAGAGCACTTTCTATTGCAGATACTGAGTTGATTCCCAATATCGTGTTGCATGTTCAGCAGATGATGGCATACGTTCTGGCTGAGACTAATATTAATGCGGCAGAAAAAGAACTTGAAGAAGCACTACAATATGCTTCTGATGTTAAACATCGTGTAGATATATATGAATACTACCAGTGCATAGGAGAGTTGTCATATACTTATTGGCGTGCGGGCAATAGACAGAAAGCTGTTGAAAAACTATCAGAGTGTGTGCGTTTTGTTACGAATGACCTTCAAGATGGCAAAGAAAAATATGCCAAAAGTTTTATTTGTTTATTAGGGTGTCTTATAATAAAGTATCAGTGTGATTTGGACAAGAAACCTGTGCCTAAAGATCAAGCTATTCCTTATCATGGGATGTTCACTGAAAATGACTTAAGCTCATTTGATGATCTATATAGCGAAGACCGTATCTATACGGCCAGCTATCAGATGTGTCAGCTGTGTAAAAGGGTCTGCTTAAGGGACTTGGCTAGTGAATGGGCGCATAGGACACTGGACGCATGCAAGAAAAGAGGTGAAGTTCGAGAGATTCATTATCTAGTCTTCCTGTTATTACCATATTTTATCGAGGAGAATGATAAGGATGCCATATATTTTGTAATTAATCATACATGTGAAGCGCAGCTCATTAGTTATGAGAATCACCCTGAACTGCATAAAGAAGATGCAGACTTTGAGTTTATTGAGTTTCGTATAGTGCCTCTTCTAATGGCATCGCTTGGTCAGAATCTTCGTGGAGATGCCAATGGCCTAAAACTTATCAAGCAGATATTAGATGATTACCATCCGGTGAATGATTCTGAAAAATTCGAACTTGTGAAATCTGTGTTTGAAAGACCTTCGTATGATAAAGACTATATAGCAGAAATTAATAAGTTGGACATGAATGACAACTATGCTATTTATATTTGTGCCTATCTGATGACTGCTTATCAGAGTGAGGCAGATTATGCTTTCTCACTTCTAATTGCACTTTTGCCAATGTTGGAGGGACAATTGATTCAAATCTTGGGTGAAGAAGTAGTACCTATTGTTAATCATTTTGTAACTGATTTTTGGAAGGCGAAAATTCTAACGGCTCCTAACGAATTTAATAATTACAAGTTCCTTCGAGAAAAAGGTCTTCCACTTATTGAAGAGTACGAAGGAAAGGCCAATCAGGCCAATCATACGATGCTTATCGTGAGCAATCATGTAAATAAACTAACCAAACTTAATGTTTCACAGGAGGATTGGATGGACAAATGAGCGTTTCATTATAGGAAATTGATATCTCACTTATAAAAAAATCAGCGTGAAGTCCGCTTTTACAAACTTTACGCTAAAATATAGTTTTTAAGGGATGACTATCTAATTTGTCTCTTATTTTTTGTAAAGTCGTCCGTGGGCGGCTTTTTGTTTTCTGTGTATTCTATTCTTATGATGAAATACAGTCTCCGAAGACTGCGTTTTCTGTTTTTGCCCCGCTTCTCTGTCTGCACATCCTCTACTTATGTCCGTATATCATGTCGGAATCGGTTGTTCGTTGTCAGCGACAAAGGTCGTTCCGGGCTTCTACGGACAAAAAAGGTCGGGGCGGCAAGCCGTTTAGACGACAATCTCCACATCTCCATTTCATTGCAGGTAGTATTCTCGCCGTAAAACCTTGTTTGTCCTAAGCCCTACACCTTTTTACGCCGCTGAAACGAAAGCGACCGATCCGACGGAAAAACGCATAAAAAAATGTCGGATATGCAAGAATCAGGGGAAAAGAAAAGTTGAAATTCAACTCCCTAACCTCTGGAATCCACATAAAATCAAAAATAATCATTCAAGAAGAATAGATAGAGTAAAGCGGTGGCAAATTTGCCGACCGCTCCTTTTCTTTCTTAGGCTTCGGGTGGAAAAGCCAAAAAAAATGAAAAAACATCTCGTTACTTTTGACAGTGAGTTGAGACGGCTCAAAAGTAACAAAAAGCCACTGCTAAATAGCTCACAACAGTTTCTTGAACTTCATCTCCGCTAACCTGTTGATTTCATCCTTGTAGGTCTCAAGATGATGAAGGATGATATTCTCCACATAGATACCGATGGTCATATCTCTGTTTCTCATTGACATGACTATCTCCGCCAATGGGTCTTGCAACTCTTTGGCAATATAGATGGTCTTGCGATTCTTCAAGGTGTTGCGACAAATGAAAAGCGACTCATAATCGCCCTTGTCAGACTTTCGCCTTTCTCTTCTTGAGACTCTTGAAAAATCCTTTGATATTGGTTCGTCATTTGGACGTCCCGATTCACCCCCTGCTCTTCTGATTGAGAGCGTTTCATTTCACTCTCTTTTCTTTTCATGGGAATACCCTGTGAAATAAGTTCTCGGATGTCAACGGGATCAATCTTGCCGTTCTGGTTCTCTGTCATACTTCCTTAATTTTTATTGTTATACAATTCACTATTCATTTCGTTGTTAGTATATTTACCGATGCAGATGAGTCCGCCCTCGGAGATATGCCCAATAATCAGCTTGTATCAGTAGGGGTACATCTTTTCGTTCATACCCTTTTTGTGGAGATGTCTATTGGTGTCCATCAATACAATCGTTCGATTGTATCTGCTTTCGCACATTCTCACGTTCAAGTGAAAGAATCAAGGATATGCTCTTTGATATACACCCTCGCTTATATCGCTCATCGAAACGAGATATTATCGAAGACACATACCATTACCGACATATTCGACAGTGCAAATATATAGCTCGGTGCTGCTGTAATCTGCATGATTTCCTTTGATGCGTATTTGTGGCTTCGATTTGGTTAATTGTGGCTTCGTTACTCTTAATGGCTTTGGGGACAAGAGGTCGTAACTTTGCAGCAAGCGATAAGCCGGTATTTCATAGCCTTGAAACATACATTTCGAGAAGATAAAGCACCGCCTTTCGAGGCGGATTTATTTGCGTCCGTGCAAATAGCAAGGTATGTCTTGCGTTACCCGAAATTATTTCGGTAACTCAAAACCCTTGCTCTTGGCAGAGGGCGGAACACCTCCGAAGTCGGTGTTCTCGATTGGAAATTTTCGTTGTCTTGACAGGCTGTTATATTGCAAACGCTCTCCAATGGAATTAGCACGTTCTGTTTCCTGAAGAGAGAATTATAAATCATTAAAATCAGAAGTAATGACAAAGAGAAATGTGGGACGACCTCCCAAGAATGAACGAGCCAACCATCGTTGTATGGTTCGATTTACGGACACTGAGTTTGCTCGTTTCCTTATGCTATTCGAGCAATCGGGGCTTCTAAATAAAGCTGCTTTCATCAAGGCAAGGGTATTTAACGAGACCTTTCGGGTGATAAAAGTAGATCGCTCGTTGCTCGACTATTATCAGAAACTGACGACTTTGTATGGGCAATTTCGCAGTGTGGGAGTGAATTATAACCAGACAGTTGTCGTTTTGAAGAGTAACTTTACCGAGAAAAAAGCCTTTGCGATGCTTGCCAAGTTGGAGAAACTCACACTTGAATTGGTAATAATCGGAGGGGAAATCGTGCAATTAACCCGTGAATTCCAAGAGAAATGGCAACATCGGCAATAGCCTTTTATTGTGTATTGTTATTCCTTAACGAAAGAAGATCAGGCTTCCCTCTCATTTCGGGAAGCCTGATTAAGGCATTTGAATGCAATTATCGTTTCTTGAACTTGCCGCCTTTCAGATCGCTCTCCACCATTCGCTTGTTCAATTTTTCTCGGAGTTCGTCAAGGAAATAGGTGCGACTGTCATCCTTGCGACGTTTCATATTCATATAGACGTTGTAGCAGTTCTTGATTTCCACACCGAAGATTTCAGAAAGAGCGTCTGCCAGTTCCTCTACACCAATCTCTCCATTATTGATACAGTCGCAGGTGTCAAGGGCATAAAGTAGTTCCACCAAGTCTGTCGCCTTGCCTGTCCAGTGGAGTTTCTTGGTTGGTTTGACAGACAAAGCAGGAATAAGCCCCTGCATTCGCATCTTCAGCAACTTCAACTCTGTGTCAATGACACTGAGTAGTTTTGACACATTTTTCCCCCTCTCCGTTTAAAGGATACGCCTTTTGCATAGCTTGTAAGCGACAGCGAGTGTAGCGGAGGATACGAAATAACGAGACAGTATCTTCTTCTGTATCACATAGAGCAACGACTTTCAATATAAAATTGTCCGATGCCTTTTGTACTTGCTCTTCTGTAGAGCAAGACGAAATTATCGTCTTGAAGTCTTCCGTTTGAGTGAGTCTCAGCATAATCATATCTTTTAAGTTCAACATTATATATTTTCTGTCGTGAGATGTGATTGATGACCTATCTCCCTGTGAATTCGGACGGCAAAAAGCAGCGTCATCAAGGTTGCAAAGACGTCGGCAATAGGCTGGACATAGAGTACTCCGTTCAATCCCCAATACGATGGGAGCAGCAATATAGTAGGGATAAAAAACAAACCTTGCCGTCCGATATTGAGTAACAGACTTTGCCTTGCTCTTCCGATTGCCATATATAGTGTGGAATACACAAATTGGAATCCGAAAGTGAAGAACATAATCGTATTGGCTCTAAGCGCAATTCTTGCTATTTCCTGCATTGTTTCGTCTTTACCGAAACAACTGATGATAGGAGAGGTAAAAATGACTATAAGAATACTCCAGAGCACACAAAACGAGGTCGTGAGTATCAGAGAACAGCACACCGCTTCCCTTAATCTTTGAAAATTGCCTGCCCCGTAGTTATAGCCTGCCATAGGTTGGAGTCCTTTTACAAATCCGAAGACCACGTTTGTTCCCAATGTGACGATTTTCAGGACGATACCCACAGCCGCAACAGCCTCTGCCCCATATTTCACAGCGGCTTTCTGCAACAAACTGATGGAAAGGGTCTGGAGCAGTTGCAAAAAGAGCATAGAGATACCAATCTTAATGATGTCTGCGTATATTCTTATCGTGGGAGCGAACAAGGCAAGAGATACTTTTACCTCTGCTTTCGTAAGGAAACGGATGTAAATAGCTGTCGTGACGATTCTTGAAAGAATGGTTGCCCATGCAGCACCTTCCACACCCCAATTGAAAGTGTAGATAAACAAGGGGTCTAATGCAACATTGACGATAGAGCCGATGATCATTGCCGACGCAGATGTCTTCGACGCACCTTGTGAAACAATGATATTGGACATGGACACATTCAATGTTCCTATGACACAACTGATGATAAAAAGCCTGCCGTAGGATTCTGCCAAACTCATCATCTCCTCGTTTGCTCCCATGAAAAGTAGGATGTCCGGCAGGAACACATTGCACACAAGGGCAATGAGAGCTGCCAACATCACAGAGGTAATCACTGAGACGGAAGCGACCTGACTTGCCTTGACAACCTGTTTCGCTCCCAACAGACAGGATATATACACTCCGCCTCCGACACCGAACATTAGTCCTATCCCAAGAAATAACAACGATATAGGGAAAACAACAGATACAGCGGCGACAGGAAGAGTTCCAAGACGTGCAACCCAAAAAGTATCTACCACATTGTATATTGCCATAATCAGCATTGCGATGACAATAGGTATCCCCAATTTTGTCAGGGCTTTCATCATACTTCCTTCTCGCAAAATATTTACAGCGTTGTTCATCCTTATAATCCGTATCTTTTTTAAGTGAATAAAGTTCGCTGCAAAGGTACGGTGGGATACAGGCTGTCACAATAGACGGACAATGGTAATGATAGCACTATTCGTGGTAAGTCCTCCTGAAGAGCGCGGGAGAAACGCCTGCAACCTTGGTAAACAGCCGTGTGAAGTAGGAATAATCGTTAAAGCCTAAACTATGTGCAATCTCTTTGATGGAATCTGTAGTATAGACCAATTGACGTTTAGCCAACAAAATAATCTCGTTTTGGATATGGTGGCTCACACTTGTCCCCAGAACAGAATTTACAGCTTCATTCAGGTAGGCAACAGTAATGTCCAGCCGCCCGGCATAGAATGATGGCGAACGGTTGCTTCGGATATTGCTTTCCAACAAATCCCGAAATTCCCATACTATTTCCTTGTGTCTGGTTACTGTCCCCTGTAATTTGGATTGAGCTATCGTTACATTTACAATGTTCTCCACGACTAACCCTACAATGACGGTGGTCAGTCGCTGAACGACTGCTTTGGCAGATGGATTTTCCATGCCACTCAGTTTGCAGTCAAGAAGTGATAATAATAGTTTCTGTTCCGATATGTCGGATAGTTGTATTTGAGGGCGACCGTATCTCTCAAGCGTTCGTTTTTCCTCCTTATCCACCAATACCGAGTCGATAACCAAGAACTTTGCGGAAAGATTGAAAGCGTCGATGATACGGTGTACTTGTCCCGGACGGATGATAGCCAGGCTTCCTTTCCCGAAAGTGTATTCCTCAAAATCAATATTCAGACGGCATTGCCCATCCTCTATGAAGCCGAAGAAATAATAATCATCGGTATGGGAGAAAGCATATCTTTCTGAAGGTGTCGATGTCCGAAAGGCGACCGTCTTCAGATATACTCCGAATTCTGTGAGTTGCGAACTTCTATGGATGGGGAATCGGGACATTCTTTCTATTACTTTATTATTGACAATACGCTCTCAATGTTTCTCCTGCCATTGTTGAAATTTGCTCATCACGAAAAAAGCAGAGAGTAAACTAAGCACTGTAAGGATAATCCCGACAACTGACCATAAGAACATCTGTAAAGAAGATAGAATGGAAGTCTTTTCCAATTCAACAAAGGCATAGACACAATAAGGCAAAGTCAAAAATGTGGTAATGATAACAGGTATATATTTTCGGTATACTGTCCATTGAGCAAGATGTACTATAAGGTGGAAGGAATACCCTGCAAATGCAGCGAACCACCATTGATAAGCACCCAACCATACGGCACAGAAAGAAATGAGGGAAATCAGAATGAACTCGTGGGCAGTCCCAATGGCAAATGTGGCTGTGGAATAATCAAAATGTCTCCTGCGTGCAAGAAACCGCTCGAATTTCGGGAAACTCCTTTTCAATTCATCCCTATTTCTGTCTAGCCAATGCCTGAACATGATAATCTCTTCGTATTCGTGAAGCATGAACACAACAGGGAGAAGCAGCATTATTAATTCTAATTTCATCATAATGGTTCCCAAAAATCTATGGCTGTACTCTTTTCAACACGTTTCTTAAATCTCTGACATACTTGGCTTGCCGATATTTCAAATAAATCTTCACAAATGGAATCATAAACCATTTCTTAGGCTCAATGTGTTCTGTAAAGTCAATCGTAGCATTCTTTTCATTGCCACTGAAAACACCGATCCAATGTCCTTTCATATTGTCATTCTCCATGTCAAACTCCCAAAGACAAAAAGGTTCTTGTCTTGTTACCGTGAAAGTTGTCTTATATCCACTCTTCGTTATTTCTACAAATTGCGTGTCTGATATGACCTCTATCTTTTCAACATCACTTCTCCACGAATAGTCTGTTAGCGATGTTACAACTTGCCAAACGCTCTGTAAATTGCACGAAAACGTGGCTTTTATGTTTGACATTACGACCATATAATTTCAGAAAAATAACTTTATCTCACAAATCCGTTTTTATAGAAATCATACCATGACGCAATGTTTTCCGGAGTATTGGCTTCCAGCAATAGAAGCATCTCTCGAGTGAATTCCAAATGCCCTACACCGTTTGCCGTAACAATATTCTTGTCACTAACAGCTTGTGTTTCCACATAGTTTTCTGCGTTAGTGTAAACGATATCGCCCCATTTTTTGAGTTGGTCGAGACCGTTGCCTGTATGCTTTACATTGTTCAGGAAACCGTGTGAACATAGGAATGAAGCACCGTTGCATATCGCCCCGATGATTTTACCTTTATCCAAAGCCTCCCGTACCAATGGTACGAAAAGTTCTGCTTCAGGAGAGTCCCAACGGTTGCCACCGATAAGCACTAAAGCGGCATAATCTTTCGGCATATTCTCGAAAGAATAATCGGGCAAGGTTCTGAAACCTCCGATGGAACGGACTGCGTCCGATGTCGGGGCAATGGTATGCACTTCGTATTTTATTTCACCGCCCGGTATCACGCCCACATGAAGAGCCGTGGAGAGAAAAGCCCCCTCCCAATCTGTGTATTCATTCAATATGATAAATAATACTTTCTGTTTCATTGATATATCTTTTTTACTTTAACAACTTCGCTGCAAGTTTATAAGTGAACATAATTCGAGGATTGGATAAATCCCATTGCTCCACCTCTTGCCGTATCAATTCTGCGTGCTTCTTGCTTATATCCCTTAGAGCGTTTCCTACGGATTTCCGAAGATATTTGTTCTCGTGTGCTTTATGCTTACTGATTAATGCAATAGCCACCGATGGATTTTCTTTGAAGAATGGGCGACTTGTCCAAATCCTCAGCCCTTCTGTTACGGCACGGACTACATTCGGATTATCGTCATTTATCCACTCTTCGATGAGAGATAAGGACATTTCATATCCTCTGCGTTTGCAAACCTCATCAAAAGCCTTTGCAAGCATTTCCTGAACTCGCCAATTCTCGTCTGTGCTGACTTGCTCTTTCAGAAAATAAAGGGCATCATCATTCGTTGTTGCCAATCTTCCCAATACCGTTGTTGCCAACATTCGGTCTTGATAGGCTTCGTGCTTAAACAATTCAAGAGCAAATTCAAAGCACTGTTCCTTTGAGTATGTCGAAAGGATTCCATCAGCCCCATCAAGGATGTGCTGAAAGCCATTCTTAATTGCTATAATATCACTTAATACTTTATCTATGCACATTACGGAATCAATAAATTATTTAAGACCTTAGAGAGGGACGTTCCTCCTTTGAAAACTACTTTCTCGGCATTGACATTTTGAGACATTCTCTGTAACGCACGAGTAATCCAATAAGCTTTCTCGATAAATTCTGGTCTTATATTCAAGATGTTTGCTGCAAAATTGGGTGGTTGGGCAAACAGAGGTTGATTTTCGTGCAGTTTCATCTTATATTCCATTTCTTTTGATTAGGCAATATTTCTTGCGGAATTGATAAGTTATAAAATGTCTGGTAATTAAGCGACATTTGCAATATCAGAACATCTTCGTTCGGATTCAACACTTCAAGCATTGCACCCAATAATGCGATTGTCTGCGGAGTGTATTTTAAAGCCAATTTTTTTATTTTGCTGCGTTGAATTTCACTTAACTTAGATAATAGCCCCAAGAGTTTTTTACTGCTATCCGCAGGGTTAGTGTCAGGAATATTTTTGAAGAAACGAAGGCAATCGAGCAACTGCAAAAGAGGAATATTCTCTTTGGTGATTGTATTCCATTGTTTTATAAATTTCATCCTGTAATAACCACGCTTTGTGCTTTTCTTATCTTTGATGGTTCCTATCTGCAAAATGGCAGAAACTTGTGTAGTCAATCCAAGCTCATTAAAAATTTGATATCCTGTAATATAACCAATCAGTTTGCCGTTCTCTTCCAGTAAATCCTTTACAATCTGATAACTGCTGGGCATAAGCTCACCAAACTCTGTCATTTTTGTTTTGTAATATCGACCTTTCGACAAACGTCGAATTTCACCAGCTTTAGTCAAGTTTTCCAAGACCTTGTTTACTGTTTTTTGCTTGGTAACTTCAACAGGAAAATCGCTCGCGGAAAACACGATGCCATAATCCGTTTTCTCTATTTTTCTTCTTACTATTTCTGAAATATTTTCGTTCATGAATTCGTTTTTTACTCCAACAAAAACACGAATGATTTGTCGCACAATTCACTCTTCATCTGTATAATATACCTTGTAAAATTTCCCACGATCATCTTTTCCCTGTTCTATATTTTGGCGATTGCCGGCAATGACGATTTGGATTTTCTTGTCCAAATTGATGACACGTTTGTAGGAGCGCTGCTGCTTTTTACAAGCGGATTCGGAAATTTTGAACTGATTATCGATGACAATATCACTTTGGTCCTCATACTCTTGCTTATACCGATGAAATCTTTCAATCACTTCGGGTTGAGCAATTACTTCATGGGAAAAATCATTAATATTAAAAGTTTCTTTCTCTTTGAAAAAATGCAACGACTTGTTGAGCAAATCAATTTGGTCTGCTTTGGAAACCTCAAATTCCTTAGGCAATTCTTTGATTACAAAGTTCTTTGCTAACGCCATAAAATTTTGCGTATTAGCGTATTCGTCCTTCCGTTGTCGGACATGTAGAAAATCATCAATCCAGTATTGAGCTTCTACGTCCTTATTGGTATTATCAACCACAGCAACTACATATCCGTTTTCTCTGTCCTTATTGAAAATCAGGCAGCCTTTGTCCAGCTTTTTAATGTTGATACCCTTGTCGCTCACTAAGTTGAAACTGCCGTTTTCACGCAACACCTTCAAAAAAGTCTCTTTATTCTCCGATTTGAATAAACCAACCGCATCAAGAGTTTCTCCGTCAAATATACAATCTTTGAAATACACGGTATAAAACTCACCACCTTTGATTCTAGGGTGGGTGCTTTGCTCATACAAATGTTTTGCCAGATTTACCGATTGTTCATAAAGTTGTTTAGGCTCATCGAAAATCTTGGAGACATAGGTATAAACCTCATTTAAAACCAAATCACTTTCGTGGTAGAGTTGGTAGTATTCTTCAGTTTTAAAAGACTGCAAATAATACATGTTTAAAACACCTACTAAATCCTCATCAAGAATTGTTTCTGATGCAGAATAAATAACATTTTCATTAAATGACTTATTCCCAACTATATGTACGATCACATACTTTAATGCTGATTTTTCACAATATATCATTTTGCTTTTTTTATTAACAGGTAAAACATTTCTATAAATTGAAAAGTGTCAATTACAAACCAAGTGATCAATCCTCCAAAGACACTTATTAATAATCTTCTAATGTGAGGAATGATTGGATTAGTCTCTAAACTTAGTTCGTGTATTAACCATTGAAAATTAAAAAATCGAAGCGTGTAAGCATAAATGGATATTATAAAAGAAAGAATTACAATATGCTTGTTATATTGAATGAATCTATCAAATAACGTTTTGCGGCTTTTCATCCACTCAATTGTAGAACTATTTCCTTGTAATATAATGCTTAGCAGTGTCAATAAAAAGCCGAAAGTACACATCCCTATTGAAGGAATTTCCTTGACAAAATCTTTCCAATTTGAAAGATGAGGATCAACGATGAATAATAGGATACACACAATTATTCCAGCAAGCAATCCTCCAATGGTTTCCACCCAATAACGATATGACTTTCCAAATATTCCCATAATTAATATCCTATTAATTGTCTTATTTCAGGTAGTAGTTTATCATATAAATTTTCTATTCCCTCTTTTCTTTCAATTTGTTGAACATCTCTATGGACTTGAATATCAGTAATTTTAAAATATTCATCAAAAGAGTCTGCAATAATATCAATAGGTTTACATCTATTAGGATCTTCGCTGTCCGAAGTATAACCCTCTACTCGTAATGTCTGTACATTCTGACGATGTCCACAATCTACGATATTAAGTTTGACAGCATCAACTAATCCCTTTACCATAGAACGGCTTAATCCCATAGGATTGATTCTTTTCCGTAATGCTACTTGCTCTATCGTTATAGTATTTGCATTACTTTGAGTCCCCATCTCTATGTTATGCTTTAAAATATTCTCATAAATCGATAGATTCTCCTCTGCAATGCAATTTTGCAACTCAATTGGATTATATAATTGGATGCTTATTTTTTTATATCTATCCATTCGAAGCATTCGAGCATATTCATTTGCTCTTACCACAGAAAGAAATGTCAAATCAAATTTTACATTATCTTCATCTGCATTCCAATGTGAATAAATAAATTCTCGAAATTGATTGGGATAACAACCATTACGATTTATTTCATACAATAAAATATTTCTCCGATGATCGAACAGGAAAATATTGGCATATGCAAATCCTTCTTCAGTAGTATTAATTTGAACCGGACTATAATTACCCGTATTCTTATTTCGTTTTGGAGGAATGTCAGAATCTTGCGTCGTTACTATAATACCTAAATCACAATCCGCCTTATCTGTACGTAACATGTTAAGATTGAATATTTTCTCATTACACCGATATTCTCTGCCATTTATATAATTAAGAATATCTACAAAAGAGACAATATGACTGTCATCGATAAATCGGAGATTAACTGATAGGACATCAACATTTCTTCTTTTTTTTGCCATAGCTACTATATTAAAAAACTACACTCTTCCTTCAATTATCACCTCTATCATTAATGCCTGCCTATTTTCTTTCAGGTTAATCTCATATAGAGGTGAATGACTTGTAATACCATATCATTGTTCTAAACTCTTTTGAAGAGTTGTATTCCAAGTCGTCACAAAGGTATACATTTTTCGTGTTTCTACCAAAGAAAACACGAAAATCTTTTTAAGTACTTCCGAAAGGAAGCATATAACTGTGGATGATTGAAGACTTGCTTTCTCTTAGAGTTGGTCTTCTCTACTGACTACCATCAGCAGAGAATCCTTGACTTCCGCGTTTATAAGCGTAAAAACAATTAAACAGAAACATCTATATCGCATAGTTTCACCAAACAATCCTTATGGAAAAGCATAGTGTCTTTTTCTATTCTCATAGAAAACATCTTTTCTGAACATGATGAGAAGATTACAGAGTTAGTTCTGTAAAACACCGAACAGGTCGGCAATCTCACAAACAGACATCCAAATGGTAGTCGTAGGAATGTGTATATTCCCATTCTCGCTGATGGTTATGATTTCTCTTTTCATGGAAATTCAATATTCATTGTTCTTTCTTCTTTCGATTAACCTATCCATATCCTCCGCAATCTTCTTCTCGGAAATCTTCGCATAGGTTTGCGTACTGGTGATAGAGGCGTGCCCCATCATCTTGGCAATGCTCTCCGTGCAAATCCCCTCGGAAAACAGAAATGAGCCGAAGCTATGTCGGGCTTGGTGGTAGGAGAGGTTCCGTACATTCCACCCGCTAATGCAAAAACTCATTCGTGAGCAATAAAAAACTGTAGAATACAAGAACTACTCTCTATTCGCAAGGGTGCAATTAGCTGAGCGTATGCTGCTCTTATTGGTTTGTGGGCTTGTCATGGTGAGTTGCTGGCTCTTTGCTATGGAAGCCAACAAACTGCAAACAGCCTATGATTACGACCCACGTTACCGCTATCTGCGAATGCAAGGCAAAGCCACAAGCAAAGACTTCGCCCATCTCGATAGCCTCTTTATCGCACATCGCAATTCTAAAGCGATTCAGCAGATACAACAAAAGGTTGTCGATTACGAGCAAGCTCTGCAAAGACAAGCCGAGTTGTTATTGTAACAGGATAAGATAAAGCAAGAACAGAGAGCACTAAAATTTAAGCTAAGAATTCGATAAGCATATAAGATACGGTAGTGCAGAACACTTAACGTATTTCTTGTCTTTGTGTATTATTTGCATGGCTTATATTTACTTAAATTCCAATGTTTCCATAAAAATGCATATGGGCAAAGTGCTTTTTCAGAAATCTTTAGCCATGGAGAAGTCTTGCATAAGTCATTTGGAGTTGATGAGGGGGAGTTGCAACACCAATCATACATATCGCAATCGACTTTGCCTTGACTCAACAATTCCTCAATTTGATAAATTGCTTTAAAATACTCAACATCCATGCCATCTGAACTTATAGGGATTTTAAAATAAGATCCTTGGGTGTTATTGCTCATAAGGGGTGTGCCAATTCTACGTATAGAATAACCAAAACAGTTGTTTGTTACTAAGTCATTATGGCGTGCCATTTTTAGTAAGAAGTACATGTCATTTTTACGCCACTCTATTGCAAATTTCATGACAAGATCTATCCATTGATAATATGGCGTATTAATCTCGTCTATAGTCAAATAATTTTTGAGGCATTGCACTACCGTATTTTGTAATGTGATAAATGCATCAATCAAAGTCGTTTCTTCATCCGTAGGTTTTGTAGCCTTCTTCGCATAAAAGTAGTCATAGATAGCCTCAGGAGAAGCAAATGATAATTCTTTCTTCTGAATGCCATTCATTACTCTTACGAAACAAGTCCCAGGGTTAGAAGACATTAAACTCATATCGCATAGAGCTAAAATCTTTAGTTTGTCTTTTGCAAATTCCTCATCATAAAACGATGCAACTTTTTCAGCAGCCATATAAGGGTATTCGGGAGATTTCTTATATCCATTGGGAGAGCATAACCGCTCTAATAAGTATGCCATATTTTCAGAAATAGCACCTGCGCCAAAGGTGGCAATATCATTGTCCGAAAATTCTAACATAACAGAAGGTATAGTCTGTAGATACTCATTTTTTTCAAGGTTATCTTCTAATAAATTTATCCCATTTATCATAATCGTGGCTTTGTTCACAACATCTCCTTCTGTTAGTCTAATTAGTTCGTTATTTAATTTAACATTATCATTGCTATGTAAAAGAGTCATGGGGATTTGGAAATCTCCCTGTGGCATCTTGTATATCTCATTGATCATTTTATGCATATATTCGCTATATGCATATATTCGGCTCAATCCATAATATGAGGAAATGTCTTGTAGGAAATGAATGTACTCATGAAATAAAACCGTTGCATCTTCTATAGGCATTTGATTGATAATCATATCCTTACTTTCTGTATCAATATGCATTTCAAAAAATGCAGGTACATAGTAGCCTAATAATTTATGTCTTTTCATAGTAAGGTTTCTTTGCTATTATTGTATACACTTTGATAGTTCTTCCTCAACTTCCTCCACAGTAGGCAGAGCCGATTTCAAATTATCGGGAATAACCTTTGTGAGTTGATAATCGCTCACACCGATTGGCTGGTCGTAGCCAGAGAGAGCATATTGCGCCACTACTTTGTCGCCACTGTTGCAGAGGAGCAAGCCAATGGTCTTGTTGTCGTGTTCGCCACGGAGGGTATCGTCCACTACATTGATGTAGAAGTTCAGTTGTCCCATATATTCGGGCTTGAATGGTGTCGCTTTAAGTTCGATAACTACGTATGCATGTAGTTGGATGTTATAAAGAATGAGGTCGGCATAGCAATCAGAGTTACCTACTTCAAAATGCTTCTGCTGTGCCACAAATGCAAAGCCACGGCCCATTTCCAAAAGATATTTGGTAATATGCGAAACCAATTGTTGTTCAAGGTCTTGTTCTGCCATTTTATCTGTTTGCCCCATCAAATCAAAGATATAAGGGTCTTTCATCAGATAGTTGGCAAGGTCGCTTTGTGGTTTGGGCAATCGTGCCGAGAAGTTACTCACTTTCTTTGCCGTGACCTGTCGAGCGAAAAGATTGGTCTCAATCTGCACCTGCAGAACATTGCGACTCCATCCATTAGCAACTGCTTGCGAAATGTACCAATAGCACTCGCCCAATGGAAGCTTACTATTAAGCAGAATTACATGGCTCGCCCAGTTGGTGCGAACTATGGCAGAATGCTTGAAGATTTCCTCTATCTGACTGATGTCGCAGTGATAGATTGCTGACAATGTTTCAGTAACTTCTTCTAATTGTACAACAGGCTGTTGCGTAATTGTATTCGATTGATTTTCTGTGGCTTGAATTAGTGCAACAGGTTGTTGCACAATTTGATTGAGTTCGTTTGTCAGACTTAAAACCTTCTCTACAGTAGGAGTTGTGAGTAAGCTATCTATCCTGTCCATCTCTTTCAACACTTCCAACGGATAAGCACTGGCAAACTGGCACATATAGAAAATATTTCTGCGAGAATACCCTTTCTTATCTGGATATTTTGAGCGTATCGCCTTGGATAGGTTGTCAATCACTTTGCTTCCCCAACCTTCTTTCTTTTGGAGATAGAGAATAAAATGTCCCACTTTCCAATAGTGGAAAAGCATATCTGCATTTGCAGAGGCTATCATGCGTACTTGTGTATGCTCGAGGTCAGTACCAATAGCTCGTACAACGAGAGATAAATCTTGCTTATCGGCTTTCTGTATTTTATCTTTGCTCATATTGTCTTGGAGTTATAATTGATTGAACTTACTCATGGCATTTGCCTTAATTTAATATCGTATGCAATATCTATGTAAGGTTTCATAGCCTTGTAATCGCTGTGTCCAGTCCATTTTATAACTACTTGTGGAGGAATACCCAATGCAAGTGCATTACAGATAAATGCTCTGCGACCAGCATGTGTGCCGAGTAGGGCATACTTTGGTGTACCCTCATCAATGCGCTCATTATCTCTGTAGTAAGTTTGGCGCACAGGCTCGTCAATCCCTGCCATTTCTGCCGATTCTTTAAAGATAATCGTTCATTTTTCCAACGTGAAGATAATATTCCGCTTGATGTTTATATTTGGGGATGTTTTGATTTCTGTACCCAAATTTACACCCAAAAATTGATTCTGCCAAAAATTTCCCATGAAATCTCATTTTATTGAAATTTCATTTAAAATGCTATTATACAACAGATTGAGCGTTTATGATACTATCTAAAGTTTCGAGAGAAAGAGCCTCTCTCTCCGCTTTAAGTACTCTGGCAGCACCGCCAGAGACAAATAGCTTAGGCATCGTAGCTCGTACGGGTTACGATGCTTTTTTTTGTTTGATGGGCTTCTACCTCTTCAGTGTTGCTGGAGCGAGCGCCGAAACGTCCCAAACGACTTTCCTATGACTGGATGCTGGGTGCTTCTTTCGGTTTCCTTGAGGAGAGTCGTTTGCGGGAGGAGCTTCCGTATTTTCCACTCCAAAATGCAATTTGGA
>JAERMT010000139.1_pt2 | contig 21397 bp, 17 predicted proteins | sample 9267081 | NCBI WGS metagenome assembly JAERMT01 (sample SAMN17071939, study PRJNA684904) | human gut metagenome | isolation source: diarrhea sample from child under the age of five | host: Homo sapiens | place: South Africa: Mafikeng, Mafikeng Provincial Hospital | collected 2019-09
GCGTGGAAGCGTCAGATATTTCGACCATAGTTATTTCGGCGAAGATGTGGCTTTCAGCGAGATTCAGCCTCGTGTAGAAAAGGGTATGCTGATAACGGGTCTGAAGGATGGAATCCTGCAGTTGCAGTTGGGTGCTCATCCTTCTCATTCTTCTTTCCGTCCCACTCTTCTGATTCCTAATGCCGGAGCTTCGGTAAGCATGGGTGGCGAACTGATAGTCAATCCTACGGTTATCGACTATCGTGTTCCACGCACGGTGAGCTATGCCTGGCGCAACAAGGGTGACAGCACCTGGCATTATCTGACGGGTGGAAAGGATGAGATTTCCCTTTCGTGGACTCTGCCGGGAAAGCACGTCGTGGAGTTCAGAAGCACGGATGCCATGGGATTCTGGGTGGATCAGATTACCGAAGCCGAGTTCTACGTTGTCCCTTCCTGGTGGCAATGTTGCATTCTGGCATTGTTGGTAGCGGCACTCGTGGTGATAGCCTGCCTGGTATGGAAGGTGCAGCATCCTAAGCTGATTACCACCTCGGATACCACAGTGGATACGGCGCAGGACATCTTCCCGTCTACCCCTGATGTTACTCCTTACGACCGCCAGTTGGCAAAACGCCTGGTGGATTGCATAGAGCAGCATATCGACAATCCGGATTATGATGTGGAAAAACTGGGTAATGACATGGGTATGAGCCGTTCGCAGCTGTATTCACAATGCAAGGATACCCTGGATAAGACACCTGCCGCTTTCATTCTGGAGATACGCATGAAGCGTGCCATGCAACTGATGGAAACGCATGATCTGCGTGTCAACGAGATTGCTTATCGGGTGGGATTCACAGACCCGAAATACTTTGCCAAGGTGTTTAAAAAACGAGTTGGTGTATCGCCTACGCAATATTCTCAGCAATTCAGGTCTTCAAAATAGTTATAGAATTCAGGTATTCTAAAAGGTTCAGACCTTCAAAACAGTTAATAAGATAATGACAAGAAATAGCAATATCTTCTATCACCTCGTCGCCTTCCTCACGGTGGCGATATGGGGTACCACCTTTGTAGCTACCAAGGTGTTGATGCTCAATGGGCTTTCGCCAGCCCAGATCTTCACGTTGCGCTTTTCCATCGCCTACGTGCTGATGCTCTGTTTCAACCATCGCCGCATCTTTTCCGATTCGTGGAAGGATGAGGCCAAGATGGCGCTGCTGGGCATTACGGGCGGCTCGCTCTATTTCTACAGCGAGAACGAGGCGATGAACTTCACCACCACCACGAATACTTCGCTCATTGTGTGTTCCTGTCCGCTCTTCGCCACCCTGCTGGTGCGCATGGTCTATAAGGATTCCTCCCGCATCCACATCGTGCAGCTGCTCGGTTCGCTGCTGGCTTTTGTGGGAATGATCATCGTGGTGCTGAACGGCAGATTTGTGCTCCATCTCTCTCCTGTGGGCGATGCCCTGGCATTTACGGCCTGCATGTGCTGGGCGATTTATTCGCTGCTGATGAAGTCGGTGAGCAATCATTATGGTGCGGCATTCATCACACGAAAAGTGTTCTTCTATGGCGTGCTGACCATCCTGCCGTATTATCTCTTCATTCCGGGATTCCCGCCGATGGAGGTCTTCTGTCGTCCGCAGGTATTCGGCAACCTCATCTTTCTGGGCTGTCTCGCTTCCATGATCTGCTTCCTCACCTGGAACTGGTGCATCTCGAAACTGGGAACGGTGAAGGCTACCAACTGGGTTTACTTCAACCCCATCACCACCATGATATTTGCTTCGTGGGTGCTCAACGAGAAAATCACCCCCTATTTCCTGGTGGGCGCCACCTGCATCCTGCTGGGCATGTATGTGGCAGACAAGAAAACCAGGGGAGAATCATAGTCTTCCTGAAAAACCAACCTGAAAGCAAACAGACTTATGACAGAACTGAAAAAATATACCTGGCTATGGCTGATGGGATGCATGCTGCTGGTAGCGTGTTCTTCAGAGAAAAAGAGGATGACTCCTGGTACAGACCCATCGATGAGTTTGTTACCCAGCATCAGCAGATGATGCAAAGCCAGCCCGACTCGATGATTCTGCAAATCAGAAATCTGAAATGCGGAGGCAAGCCGGAACTGGTGGAACAATGGAAACGGCTGATTGTGGCAAAATGCTGCTATCTGAAAGGCGCCGATCCGGAATGTCAGGCGCTTATCGACTCGGTAAACGGTTTTTGCCGCCAGCATCCCGACCGGGAAACCACCTTCAAGATACAGTCGTATGCCGACAACCTGCAGGGTGTATTGCTGCAGGCTGTGGGCAAGCGGGAACCTGCCCGCACTTATTACATCAAGGCTTACCGGGAATTGATGAAACTGGATCATCACAATGATGCCATCGACATCTGCATCAATATAGCCGATGCTTCCAGGCAGTTGGGTAAACTGGCGGATGCATCCTCGTGGTATCGCCGTGCCAATTTCCTGGCAGATTCCCTGAATCTGCATGAGGCTCAGAACAGTATTCTGGCAGGATTGGGACAGGTGTATAACGACCTGCGCAACTATCAGTTGGCGCATTTCTATTTCCGCAAGGCTGAGCGCCAGTATCCGCCCAGGAATCCGAAGGATGCCCATTTCTTCTACAACAGTTGGGGAAATGTGTATAGCAGTCAGGAAAAACCCGCTGAGGCTCTGAAGTGCTTCCTGAAGGCGCAGAAGGCAACCCTGCAGATGGGACAGCCTTTCATGACGGCGGTGGTGGATGCCAACCTGGGACAGACTTATCTGGAACTCAACCGCCTGGATTCTGCCCAGAAATATCTGGCTAATACCACGAAGTTCTTCTTCGTGCAACCCAACATGCAGAACGACCTGCAATTCTATATTGATGGTTTGAATGCTGCCCTGGCATTGAAGCAGAACCGTCTGGACAAGGCTTCGGCGATATTGAGTAAGCCATACGACCTCTCGAAGATGTCGCCCAACTACCTTTATCTCTATCACAAGGGATGGGCGGATCTTTATGAGCGAAAGGGACAGTTTGCCAAGGCTTTGCAATATCAGAAGCTGATGAAGCAATACGATGACTCGCTGCGCAACGCCACGATGGTATCTAATGTGCAGGAGAACGAGCTGCGATTCAAGCAGGATACAGCCATCGTTCGCCGCGACCTGACTCTTCAAAGTACGCAGGCAGAGGCAAAGTCGTCCCGATTAATCCTGCTCCTGGTCATCGGTTTGCTGGTGGTGGGTGTGTTGGCGCTGGTGGTGTTCTATCGCTATAAGTCGTTGCGCCACAAGCATCAGCATCGGGAGGAGATGAACCGCATGATGGCGCTGAAGATGGAGAACGTGCGCAATCGCTTCTCGCCCCATTTCGTGTTCAACGTGCTCAACATCTTTATCTCTAATCTGCCAAAGGGTGTCAACGTGAAGCCGCTGCGCCTCCTGATACAGGTGCTCCGAGCCAATCTGCTTACCTGCGATCAGGTGGCAGTAAGCTTGGAAGATGAGTTGCAGATGGTGATGAGTTATTCGTCTCTTCGCCACGAAACCAATCCGTGGCTTCCGATGCCCCGTTTTGACATAGCCAAGGAGGTGGACATGACGCTGATGCTGCCTTCGATGATTCTCCAGATTCCTGTAGAGAATGCCCTGAAACATGCTTTCGTGGGAATGGAAGAATCGGGAGAGAAACCGAAGCTCGATGTGAAAATCTGGATAGAAGACGGCATGCTCCGCATCGATGTCATCGACAATGGCTGTGGCGGTGTGGGTGCCGTGGCTGGCATGGGCACAAGGAAGACTAATGCTGCGGCAAGCACGGGCACGGGATTGAGAATCCTGAACAGTACCATCGAGATGCTCAATGCCGGAAATGCACGCAAAATGTATTTCAAGATGCAGGGTCGTGCGGCTGCTGCTGATGGCGGAAGTAACCGGCAGAAAGGAATGTGTGTAAGTATCGGAGTACCATGCGAATACGATTATAGCGTGTGCCAGTAGGGTGGGGAAACTCCTTTCGTAAATATGTAAAAAATGGAATAATATGCAAACGGATCAAGATAAAATCAAGGTAGTGATTGTGGATGATGAGCCACAGAGCATCCTGAGGTTGGAGAACGATTTGGCTGCCCTGGAAGATTTCGAGGTGATAGCTACTTCCTCTTCGGCGATGTCGGCAAAGACCTTGGTGATGAGCATGCAGCCCGATGTGCTGTTCATCGATGTAGAGATGCCTGGACAGACGGGTTTCGAGGTGTTGCAATCTCTGAGAGATGAGATGCCGATGAATCTCATCGTGGTGTTCTATAGCGCCTTCAATAAGTATATGATAGATGCGCTGCGTGCTTCCGCCTTCGACTTTCTGCTGAAACCTTATCAGCAGGAGGAACTGGAACTGGTGGTGGGACGCATCCGCCAGAAAATGGAAGGGGGAGATGGTTCTTCTTCCTCATCGTCATCATCTCCTGGTTCTTCTTCCTCATCCTCTTCGTCCTCTTCTGGATCCCATCAGAATCCTCAGGATTTGATGGGCTTGAATGGCTTGTTGGGAACATCAGGCAAGCGCCTTGCCATTCAGTCCATTTCGGGCTTGCTGATGGTGAAGCCCGACGAGGTGTTCTGCTGTACATTTGATGAGGATACCCGTCTATGGCATCTGAGGTTGGCTAACGGTCAGATTCATAAGTTGAAGAAGCAGACCACGGCAAAGTCTGTTCTCTCCCTGTCACCATCGCTGGTTCAGGTCCGTCAGGATTGCATCATCAATCTCGACTACCTTATCAGCATCGAGAACTACACCCTTCGCTGCATCTTCTCTCCTCCCTTCGATCAGGAGGATATCACCGTTTCCCGCCGCTGCTATAAGGCGGTGAAGGAGAAGTTGGAAATACTGTAGGGATATAGAAAATTAAAGTTAATATAGAAAAAGGTGGAATGATGTCCTCACCACCTATGTACATTTAACCGCTTGTTCTTGAGGATAGACAAGCATGGAACTAACTGGTATGAAAAAGAATAATTTCTTATTGGTATCTTTTTTGGCTATGGCAATGACCTTTTTCATGGTGTCTTGCAGTAGCAGTGATGATCCTGATGTCCCAGGTACAGAGAATCCGGGTGGTGGCACAGAGAACCCTGGCGGAGGAAGTGATAATCCTGGCGGTGGTAGCGGAACGGCAGATATGACCGCCGCACAGGCCAAGCAGAGTCTGGAAGCTACAGCCCAGGAATTGTTGGGCAAGATGAACGTGAGTGATCTGCAGGAGTTCAAGAACATGATTGATGGTGTTGATTACGAAGATGACGATGCCGTGTCTCGTTGGTTCGAGGCATGTGGCGATGCTTCTGTGGTTTCAAGCAGCGACTATGGAACCAAATACCTGATCATTGCATCTAACTTCGTAGGAGAATTCACGCTTCAGAACGGAGTGTGGAAACAGACTCAGAAGGGTGGCGATCATCTTTCTTTCATCTTCAACGACAAGCAGGGCAACAAATGCGTGCTTACCTTGAAGGCCAGCAAAGAGGGGACAGAAATTCATCACGATTGCTTCGACGACGAGGATGGCTATTGGGATGGCTACAAGTGGCAGGAGTATAAAGACGAATATCGCCTTTTCTTGCCTAAGAAGATGGAACTTACTCTAACTAGAAATGGCGAGGTAAGAGCCATGACCACGGTTGAAACCCAGGTGAAGACCAGTGGTGAGATTGACCTGACCAAGGATGAGGTAGAGATTACTTCCACAACTCAGGTTGGTGCTTATAAGGTAGTGGTTAACAAGGCGGCTTTCAAGGCAGGAAAGTCGGCTGAGGCTAAGGCAACTGTCTCTAAGGGCAACGAAACGCTGATTATGGTTGCTGCCAGTGCCACGGGTTCTATCGGCAATGATTTGCAGGGATCTTACGGCAAGGTTTCTGTGTCGGTTGACATCTTGGGCAAGGCTAAGGTGATTGCTACGCTTTCGGATGTTGATCTGCTGATTCAAAACCTTGATAAAGCGGGCAGTAATGATGAAAACGAGGCGCAGTTTAAGCAGTATCTTGAGAATGCCAACAAGTTGATTGATGCCAAGTTATACCTCAACAACAGCTCAAAGAGCTGCTCTAAGGTTTATCTCGCACCTGTAGACGATGGCTATGGCAACTACCACTATTGGTATGCTGAGCCATGGTTGGAATTCTCTGACGGTTCCAAGTATTCTTACTACGATTACTTCAACGAGAAGTCGTTCAAGAGTGTCGTGGATAAGGTGCAGAGCATCGTGGACGATTTCATCAGAATGTATAATTAAGAGAATTCATTATTTCTATTGTTGAATTATCAGGGAATTATTTGATAGTGAAAAGAGTTTTCTGCATATTTATTTATGTAGCATTCTGCATATTCAAGGGCGTGTCGGCTGAATTGACCGACACGCTCAATCTTTATGGACTTCAGGATGTGGAAATTCGGGGCAAGCGCCTTCGCTCTCAGTTGAGGGAGATAGAGGGTGCCAGCATCATCAACATGCAGCTCATGGATGATATGCCCCATATTCTGGGTAATGCAGATCCCATGCATTATGCCCAACTCTTGCCTGGTGTACAGACTAATTCAGAATATGATGCCGGTCTGCATATCCAGGGATGCGACAATTCCCATAATTTTGTTTCCCTCGGCGGTGCACCTATTTATAATGCGGCACATCTGCTGGGCTTCTTCTCTATTTTCAATGCCGGACATTTCAACGAGATGAGTCTGCAGAAATCTCCTGCATCCGCCTCTTTCCCTAATAGGTTGGGTGGTAGCGTGGATATGTTGACTCCTACATGGCTTGGAGCGGAAGATAGTCTTTCGGCAGGTGCTGTTCATGGCGAACTGTCGGTAGGTCCGATGTCTTCGCAGGGCACTCTGCGCTTGCCTCTGGGCAGGCGCTCCCTGCTTCTGCTTTCGGCTCGTGCAGCCTATCTCAATCTGCTCTATTCCAAATGGCTTGAGGTGGATGGCGATGAAGTGAAGTATGATTTCTCTGATTACAATCTCTCTTATATCACCCAGATTGATGATGTCAATGTGCTGAAACTGGAGGGTTACTGGGGATATGACAACATGAAGATAGGGCAGGCAAGTCATGGCTTGTTGGGCAAACTGAAATGGGATAATACGATGGCTGCGCTCCATTGGTATTCTCGCTCGAAGGAACCTCAGGATGTAGGAAAAAGAGATTGGGCGATGGAGCAGACGGTATATTATTCCCGCTATGCCAATCGCCTGAACATCGATGAATATTCCTTCCAGGTAGGAATGCGTTCCTATATCTTCGATTTGGGATATAAGGGAAATCTTTCCTGGGGAAGATGGAAGATGGGAGCTGAAGTGATTCGCCATCAACTGTTGCCGCAGAATGTAGGAATATCGGGTAATCTGGCTAATTATCAGTCTGATATACAGCGCCAGAAGGCGATGGAAACAAGTGCTTATCTGCAGTATTGTCAACCTTTGGGTGAAAAACTCCTGATGGAACTGGGAACAAGGGCATCGGGGTATCATTGTCAGAAATCCTATTATCGGGTGATGCCCCATCTTAAGTTAGATTACGAACTGTCATCATCGGCAAGGCTGAATCTCAATCTGGGCATTCGGAATCAATATCTTTTCCAGACAGGTTTTTCATCAGCAGGACTTCCTACGGAATTCTGGTTTTCCGCCGATGCCAATCATCGTCCGCAGTATGCCTATCATGCCGCCTTGCAGGGAGAGTTCTGGTTTGCCGAAAAGGAATATCGTTTGAGTGTTGAAACCTATTATAAATGGTTGAAGCATCAGCTGGAGAATAGCAGCAATATGTTTGACATTCTCTTCTCTTCATATTCCTTTGATGGCTCCCTTTTGCATGGCAGGGGTTACAACTATGGCTTGAATCTTCTTTTTGAAAAGAGAAGGGGAAAACTCACGGGATGGTTGAGCGCTTCCCTGGGAAGAGCCATGCGAAAGTTTGATGGTGCACAATATCAGGGGTGGTATCCTGCCGGGCATGAGCGCATTTATGAACTGAATGCCGTGGCTACTTATCGCATTAACCGTCGCATCAACTTAGGGGCAACCTATGTGCTGGCATCTGGAACACCTTATACACAAGTGAATTATGCCTATCTGATGTCGGGCAATATCGTTACGGAATATGGACCTCATAATGGAAACAGAGTGAACCCTTATATGCGACTCGATTTGTCGTTGAGTTATGATTTCGTTACCAGGGGCACCCGTCGTAGTGGCATTAATTTCTCTCTCTACAATGCAACCATGCACGGAAACGATTTGTTTTATCGCATCAAGGTATATGATAATCACGTGAGATATGGTTCTTTCAAGTTCTTGATGCCCATCATGCCATCCATTAATTATTATTATAAATTTTAATCGATTCGGATATGAAAATCTGTTGCAATAACATCGCCTTGATAGTCTTGTCTTTATCTTTTCTGTCGGGAGGATGCAGTCAGGATGTTTCCACCTCCAGCCAGTCGCAACTGGTGGTAGAGGGGTGGATAGATGCCGGCGGCTTCCCTGTGGTTAAGTTGACTCGCACGATACCGTTGGGTGATGATAGATTATCGCTTGACAGTCTTTCCCGTTATATGGACCGATGGGCAAAGGTCACCATTTCTGATGGCGAAAGAACAGAGGTATTGGCAGGTCGATATGATAAAAAGTATTTTCCACCTTTTATATATACCACTTATGATATGCGTGGCGAGGAAGGCAGGGAGTATACCTTGCGGGTTGAGGCCTCGGATGGCAAGGTGGCAGAAGCCAGAACCCGCATACCGGTAGTGGCAAAGATAGATTCATTTCGTGTAGAGCCTACTGATGTAGACAGTCTTTTCCAGCTTTATGCTTATACCTCTTATCGTGGGAGGTGTAAGTTTTTTACGCAGGTGGTTGGCAAGCAAAGGGAAATGTCGTCTGCCGAGTTGGGCCTTTTTGCAGAAGGAATGATAGGAGAGGATGGTAAGTTGTCTGTGAAGCGTGGCAGGGATAATCTGCAGAAGGATTTCACTCCTTTTTTCAAGAAGGATGAGGTAGTAAGGGTAAAGTTTTCCTCCTTAACTGATGAGGGTTATGCCTTCTGGCGCAGTTTCGAGGATATGCTGGCATTATCCAGAATTCCCCTGATGCCAGTGAATACCAATCTGAAGTCGAATGTGCATGGTGCCCTGGGCTATTGGCAAGGCTACGGCTCGAGCTTTTATGAAGTGAGGATAATGGAGGGGGAATGAGTTTAGTTCTTCTGGAATAAATGAATTTAAAAAATGACATCGAATAAACATAAAGTTTAGCCTAATAATCACTTCATGGATACAAACAGGTATATTGCAGCATTTTTGGGGTTGCAGGAATGATATTTTTTTGTTATCTTTGCACTTGATATTATCAGTAAATGCTGGTAAGTACGTTTCATTTAACTTAAGACGATATGAAAAAAAATGTAGTTTTGGGAGCCTTCTTGGCTTCTTTGTTTGTTACGAGTTGTGCTTCTTATCAGAACACAGCTCCAGTTATGGGAGTATTGGGAAATAACATCAATACTTATGTTGAGGCTGATTTGGATTATGCAGGTGCAAAGAAAGTAGAGGGTGTTGTGGAGACACAGTCACTTTTTGGTATTTCTTTAACTCATAATGGTAATAAGACCTTGAAGTGTTCAAATCGTTATCGTGGACTTGATAAGCGTGAGGCGCAGGCTCTTTATCGTGCCAAGGAGGCTTCTGGGGTTGATATCATCTTAGAGCCTCAGTTTGAGAAAGAAAAGCATAGCTATTTCTTCGGACTTTACAATACTTCAGTAACAAAGGTTGTAGGTTGGGGTGTTAAAGTGAAAGGTATCAAGAAGGATAGCCATTCTAATTAATGATTGATGGTGAAAAAGAGAAGGGCGTGCAGGACTTGGGTTTATGCACGCCCTTCTTTATTCGCTGGCACCGAATAAAAATGCTTATTTTATTCGGCGGTGGCGATGAGTAAAAGAGGGGGCTAGACAACACCCCCTTTATAAATTCTTCAACGACTCAATTCTTTCTCTAATTAGTCTTTTAGGAAGTCTGTTGTTAGACTCTAAAAGTTGATTTAAAGCCGAAATCATTTCTTCTTTATCGATAATGGACTCTTTAACCATCATATCTGTAATATACAATATTCCTGACACCTTTACATTTTCAAGAGTTGCCCTTTCTCTTAATTTCTTATCTCCTGTCAACAAACGGCAATCGTTGTCTCTTGCATATACCATAACAGATATATCTTGAAAAGATAAATTGCAAGTGCCTTGAAATTCTGCTACTTTCTGGTAAACATTACCAATCTGTTCGCTTGAAAGAGGATAAACTTTCAATGTTCCATCATCAATAATTTCTTGCACAGCTTTACGTTGGTCTAATGGTTCTATTTCCTCTATAATGAGATCCAATGTACGAAAATCCAAGTTGAACTTTTTGCAGTAAGGCAAAAGCCCAGCATTGTAGATGTCGATAATAATATTTGTGTCATTAACAACTATCTCCATTCTACATTAGATTTAACGTTTCACGAACTTCATTAATGGACTTTCCTAGTAGAGCTGCCGCCTTAGAAAAAGTAATCACCTCGCTAGCAAGTGCTCTATACACTAAACATTCAAAACGATTAGTGCGTTCCATTGGATAAACGCTTAATTCTACATCAGTTTTAAAGACAGGTATCGCATTCTTCTTTTTATAGAATGACACATATCTGTTTTTCGTAATGATGTTCGATTGGTAAGCCTTAGTCATTAAAGCATCCACAGATATTCCATATTCTCGCTGTATTGCACGTAATTCAAACAAAGAGATGTCATGGCGAGATTCACCTATCAACCCCTCAAATCTATCTGACGGAATCAACATCTCGTTTGCAAAAATATTGCACATTTTTTCTTTGTCAACTCCATCTATACAATGCAACAACAGATGTCCTAACTCATGGAATATTGTAAGACGTTTACGCTCAGAAGTCATATTTTTGTTCACAACAATGACAGGTAAGCCACAAGCTTTGTTACAAGTCCCAGAGAAAGTCCTATCGTGGTTTATCTCTATAATCTTAATTCCCTTAGATTCCAGTAAATCTACTACCGACACAATAGCATCAGAACCAATATTAAAATCCTTTCTTAGGCGTAAAGCCAATAATCTGGCTTCACTTTCTCCTTCAACCAGAGTATTGCTATAATCCAAATCAAATTTAGTTGTAATATTAAGAATAGATTCTATTTCTTGATACTTTTCTATTTCTGAACATACAAGATATTTGATAGATTCAACCTTTTTATTACCCATGCTTGATTTCTTGCGAAACTCAAACTTAGAAGGGTCAATATCTACAGTAAAAGGACGAAAGAAATAATCAAGATTGATGTTTAATGCCTTTGACAACATAATCAGCACATCACTTGACGGCATCATCTGTCCTTTCTCGTACTTAGCAATAGCTGATGATGATATTTTACCATCAACAGCATCACGCAATTCTCGTTGAGACATACAACGAATCTTACGTGCATTCACAAGTCTTTGAGCAAACACATTTTCCATCTTTTTTTCATTTTTTTGGTATGCAAAATTACATAAAAATCATGGAACTGCACACCTTGTATAGCGTATTTTTGAACTATTTTATATTTATTTAGAAACTTTCACTCTAACCTTTCTTTTTGCCTATTCCAATATACCAAAATAATATAGCATTTTTTATTCGCTACCAATTCACTCTTTTCTCTTTCCTATTTCTAATACCCAATCATATACCGGTTGTATCTTGATGTCAACCTTATTTTCTGTAATTTGACTATACTCATGGTCTGTGAGCAACAGCAGGTTGGTGCATTTCGTCTTTTTATGAGCCAGGAGTAAGCCATCTATCTCTCGTTTGCGAGTTTTGGGCGATGAAATATCATACGACACCTGAATGGCTTGTTTCACCTGGTTGTTTTTGCAAACCACGAAATCGCATTCTCCAGAACGGTCGCTCAGGTAATAGATATCATACCCCAAAGGCTTATAAGTTCTTACCAATTGCAGATAAACGATGGTTTCCAGTCTCCATCCCAGATTCTCTCCTGCTAGTGCATTATCTCGCTGATCCATCAAAGAAACATCTATTGGATACACCTTCTCTTGAGTTATCCTCATCTTGCTCTTGGCAGAATACTTCTGAAGCCCCATCAGCAGATAAGCCTGCTTCAAATATCCGATATAATTTCTGATGGTATGTTCCGATTTTACCCCCAATGTGGCTGATAGTTCCGAAGAAGATATGATGATCGGAGCCACATTGAGCAGATGATGAGCCAACTGCTCGAAGGTGGCTTGATAGGTAATCTTGAAACGCTGTTCAATATCTCTTTGCAGGATATTGCTTACTAGATTCTTTACATAGGTTTGGTGTTCGCCGATAATGTGGAGCTCAGGAAACCCACCCAGCTTCAGATAATCATCAAAGGCAGCTCTTCTGAATGCCTGTTTTTTGGTGCTCATTCCTTCCGTATCCACCTCCTTCATCATACAATACTCATAAAAGGAGAATGGATATAGAGGTATTTCCTTGCTGCGTCCTGAGAGATGAGTAGCCAAGTCGCTGCTCAGAAGTTTGGCATTAGAGCCAGTTACGATAACATGCATTCGCTTGCGAAGCATGCGGTTCACAAAGAGGTGCCAGCCCTCGATGTTCTGTATCTCATCAAGGAAAAGATAATTGAAGTCACCATATATCTTATACAATACTTCCAGAATGTCGTTCAGATCTTCAGCCTGGATTTTAGCCAACCGCTCATCGTCAAAGTCTACATAGGCATATTTCACACCTGCCTTCTCCAATGCCTGGAAGCATAGGGTTGACTTACCGCTGCGGCGCACACCAATCACAACTTGAGCCTGTGTACTGCTCAAGTCGATGTGCGCTTCCTCTGGTCGATGACACAAAGTTTCGCCCCTACGTATCTCCAGTTCTTCCTGTTGGTCAGAAAGAATCTGCTCTAAGTTTCTCTTATCTAACATAATAGCTCTTACTTTTTGTGGGCAAAGATAAGAAAAAAACATGAAGAATGCCTTATTTTACAAGTTTTTAACTCTATAGAATGCCTTATTTTACAAGTTTTATGGTACTCGGAATGCCTTATTTTACAAGTTTTATGGTACTCGGAATGCCTTATTTTACATGTTTTGGGGTGTTCTGAATGCCTTATTTTACTAAAAGTTAGTTTCCTATTTCTAATACCCAATCATATACCGGTTGTATCTTGATGTCACTTTGTCTTATGCATAAGAATATCACATAAAAGGGTGCATCATGGATTTATGACACACCTTCAACTTTTTACATTTTAGTCCTTTTGGTATAAACGAATAAAAAAATGACATCGAATAAACATAAAGTTTAGCCTAATAATCACTTCATGGATACAAACAGGTATATTGCAGCATTTTTGGGGTTGCAGGAATGATATTTTTTTGTTATCTTTGCACTTGATATTATCAGTAAATGCTGGTAAGTACGTTTCATTTAACTTAAGACGATATGAAAAAAAATGTAGTTTTGGGAGCCTTCTTGGCTTCTTTGTTTGTTACGAGTTGTGCTTCTTATCAGAACACAGCTCCAGTTATGGGAGTATTGGGAAATAACATCAATACTTATGTTGAGGCTGATTTGGATTATGCAGGTGCAAAGAAAGTAGAGGGTGTTGTGGAGACACAGTCACTTTTTGGTATTTCTTTAACTCATAATGGTAATAAGACCTTGAAGTGTTCAAATCGTTATCGTGGACTTGATAAGCGTGAGGCGCAGGCTCTTTATCGTGCCAAGGAGGCTTCTGGGGTTGATATCATCTTAGAGCCTCAGTTTGAGAAAGAAAAGCATAGCTATTTCTTCGGACTTTACAATACTTCAGTAACAAAGGTTGTAGGTTGGGGTGTTAAAGTGAAAGGTATCAAGAAGGATAGCCATTCTAATTAATGATTGATGGTGAAAAAGAGAAGGGCGTGCAGGACTTGGGTTTATGCACGCCCTTCTTTATTCGCTCTCTTGGTTCACCAGCAAAAGTGTGTGGCTGCGCATAAATTCTAGTTAGCCCATCTTTTCTTTTTTCGACAGTCCCAGTCTTCGTCATCGGGTGCTCCATAAGATGTGCCATAAATAAAAAACGCCTCGCACGATTTGAGCATTGTTAAGAGGCTTGGCGAGGACTGACGGTGCAAAGGTACGACTTTTATTTGAGTTATGCAAGAGTTTGGGGAGAAAAGTGATGATTTGGCGGGTGCTTTTAACGGTTGTTGAGTGTTTGGATATAAATAATTCTTAAAAAACTTGATAACCCTTCTTATAATGAAGTAAATTATGTATTTTTGCATATCATAATTAAGATTAAAGCTATGGCAAAGAATACAATGGCAAATAAACTTCCAAGGAAGTTGATTCAAAAAATGGAAATCGTGGGTGAGCAGATTAAGCTTGCCCGATTACGCCGCAACCTGAGTATGGCTCAAGTTGCAGAAAGGGCAACATGCTCAGAAGTGACACTTTGCAAGGTGGAGAAGGGATTACCAACGGTATCCATCGGAATCTACCTTCGTGTACTCTATGCTCTTCAGCTGGATGACGACATCTTGCTCCTGGCAAAGGATGACAAACTCGGAAGGGCATTGCAGGATTTGGAACTGAAGAATCGTCAACGAGCATCTAAAAAGGGATAGAAATGGAACGACTGTTTGTTTTCGCTGATTTTAACTGGCTCGATAGACCGGAGTTAGTAGGGGAGTTGTGTTATGAAAAATTGCGCGGCTCTGACAGCTACGCCTTTAAATATGATGAGAACTGGCTTAAAGTTCATGCTGGAATCCAACTTTCGGAAGATATCAGCAACTACCCAGGCATGCAATATACCCAGCCAGGAAGTGATATTTTCGGATGTTTTTCTGATGCTTTGCCAGATAGGTGGGGACGAACGTTGCTCAAAAGAAGAGAACAGATACAGGCCGCTGAAGAAAAAAGAGCTGTCAGAACACTTTCCTCTTTCGATTACCTCATGGGCATCGATGACTTCTCCAGAATGGGTGGCTTTAGATTTAAAAGGGAATTTGAAGGTGATTATATCAATGTATCACCATCCCTCAAGATACCGCCCATGACTGAGCTTAGAGAACTTGTACATGCCAGTCAGGAAGTAGAGATATCTGAAGAGAATGATGTATTGCCTGAGAAAAAATGGATAGCGCAGCTCATCCAACCAGGTAGTTCATTGGGTGGTGCAAGACCTAAGGCTGGAGTATTGGATGAAAATGGCAATCTATGCATAGCTAAGTTTCCTGCTCGAAAAGATGACTATGACGCAGGACTTTGGGAGCACTTTTCTCACCTGCTAGCTCAGAAAGCTGGTATTCAGGTAGCTCAAACCAGGGTACTGGGAGGACTGGGAAAATATCACACGCTCCTGTCTAAACGCTTTGACCGAACTGCAGAAGCTAAGAGAATCCATTTTGCGTCATCCATGTCTCTGCTAGGATTAAAGGATGGAGATAATGCACAAGGTGGTTATGGCTATCTCGATATTGTTGATTTCATACTACAAGGTTGCTGCAACGTAGAGAAAAATCTCCAGGAACTCTACCGAAGGGTAGCCTTCTACATTTGTATTGGCAATTCTGACGACCACTTCAGAAACCATGGCTTTCTGCTTACACCAAAAGGCTGGACTCTATCACCAGCCTATGATATGAATCCTACTCTCAATGAATATCAGAGTCTTCTGATCAATGAATCTTCAAACAAGGCAGACATCAATATTCTGCTTGATTCATGCGAAAGCTATATGATTAAGAGGGAGGAAGCTGAATGCATCATCCAAGAGGTTTTATCAGCAGTTAGTCAATGGGAAAGTTTAGCTACTCAACTTCAAATCCCTGCTAGAGAGATAGCTATGTTTAAGGAAAGGTTTAAGCTTAACCTATAATATAATGAAGTAATAAGCCTGTTTACTTTATTATATTGTGGGTTGAATGAATCTGTATATACTGCTATGAAAGAAACATCCACGACAGCAGCCTGTAGCATGCTGGGCTATAAATACAGGATGACCTCTCATCGGCGTCTGTTTGCCGTCATTGGGTATTACGGCAGGAGCAAGGCGTTTGGCAACGAAATCCTCCGCATGCTTACGGATGGTTGCCAAACCCTTTTCTGCAATATATTCCTTATCCCTCCTATTCCTATCTTTAGTCGCAAAGATATGGCTATTTTTTGAATCATGCAAGTTTTTGGCAATTAAAAAGATGTAAAACTATGCTTGATAAGAGAAAAGACTATAGTAAACTCCATACACCTTGAAAGTCCTATTATTTTTTTCTTATTGCTCTAACTGCCCATTTCGAATAATTGTATCTGTTTGGTAATATTGAACTATAATAAGGAATGGCGGAACGTTCTGTATATAGTGTTTTTTGGGGGAAGTACTATACACACAAAGAACGAAATCACCTTCTCAAAAGAAAAGGTTCCTCTTAACCCCCAAGAACAACCGCTTGTTAGCCTTAAATGCCCGATAAGCACTTTTGCGGAAATATGGGGGTTGTTTTGTGTTGAAAAAAATGTTATCTTTGCATTAATTAATAAGAACATTATATGGAAGATGCAAAGTTAAACGTCATTGTTCTCGGCAATGACCCTCAGTATATTCAGAAGTTTCGCTCGGCGCTGGCTTCTGTGCAGACTGCAACCTCCAAACGGACTGCCATCCAGACAGTTTCGAAGCTGTTGCTGGTAAAGGCAGAAGATGTGTTTGCCTGCAATTTCGATGAAGAATGTCATCTCTGGAATATGCGGATGGTGGATGGTACTGAGTATAAATTGAAGAAGCAGACTACGGCGAAGATGATACTGGGCATATCTCCCTACTTTGCTCAGATACGTCAGGACAGAATCATTAATCTTGAATATCTGGCAAGCATCGAGAATTACACCCTTCGCTGTACCTTCTCTCCTCCTTTCGACCAGGAGGAAGCCTTCATCTCCCGCCGCTGCTATAAGGCGGTGAAGGAGAAGTTGGAGATATTGTAAATGGAATATTAATATTAAAATGATATGCAGATGAAAGAATACATTCTTTTAATAGTGCTTTGTCTTTTGCCCCATTTCGCATTAGGACAGAAAATATCGGTTACGGAGTTTAATCTTTCCGCAGCAGATAAAACGGCTAGTACTTTAGGTACTGTCATTTACGACCAGAACGACATTGAATGCGCTTTGATTAAGATTCAAACTACTGCAAAAGGGCTTAGTTTTGATAATGGTAGCTTGGGGATTCAAAAGAAAATAGAAAAGCCTAGCGGCGTGTGGGTCTATGTTCCAGCCTCAACTAAATACCTGACCATTAGTCATGAGGATTTTGGAAGTATTACTTATAAGTTTAGCTCTCCAGTAAAGAAAGGAATGACTTATTCTATGCTTCTTGCTGTGGATGAGGCTGCTCAGGTTGCTTATGACAAGTCTAAGAAACAGCGTCTGATATTGAATGTTACCCCTAAAAAGGCAATGGTCAAGATCAATGGTGAGGAAAGGCAAGTTTTCAATGGTACTTTTGAGGAAGAGTTGCCATTGGGCAAGTATGGGTTTATGGTATCTGCAGATAAGTATCATGCTTGTGAGGATTCTGTTGTGATATTCAATTTAAGGAAACCTCATGTTAGAAATGTTACTTTGCGACAGGCCTTCGGTTGGCTTCATGTTGATGGTGCTGTGGATGTTTCTGATGCAACTTTGTTTGTTGATAACGAAAACCTTGGAAAGATGGGTTCTAGAAAGATGGAAGTTGCAAGTGGTGCCCATCGTATCAGGGTTGTAAAGCCGCTCTATGCTGCTTTTGAGCAGAATGTCGTGGTTCAAGATAGTGCTATCTGTTCGATTTCTCCTGTATTTTCCAAGGATTTTGGAAAAATCACATTAAAGTCGAAAGACAAGGATGCAGAGATTTGGATTGACGGACAGAGAGTTGGTGTGGGTATGTACTCAGAGAATATCAATTCTGGAAATCATAAGATAGAATGCCGTAAGCCTTTTCATAAGTCAATGAGTGTTGAGGTGGCTGTAGAGAACGGACAGGAAGTTGTTCAGGAATTGGAAGCTCCTGTTCCTTTATATGCTTCTTTGACTATTAATACGGGTGATGTTCCTGCTATCGTGGTATTGGATGCAGAAAAACCATCGGCTCCTACCACATCTTATTATAAGAAACAGATATTGATAGGAACTCATAAGATATTGGTAAAACAGAAAGGATATAGAGATGTGCTCCTGGATGTAACCTTGAAAGAGAATGAAAATTTTGTCAAGGATATAAAACTTTGTGCCATCTCTCATGTCAAATTCGAATCGATTCCTTCGGGTGCTACTCTCTATATAGATAAAGAGCGCATGGGTAATACTCCAATTGAATTGGTTCTTGACAGAGGTAAACATGCTGTTAAATTGGAGCATGCCAAATGTTATGACTTTAATGGCAATGTTGATTTCAACCAAGACGAACTGGTTTTCAAAAAGAGTTTGGCTAAGGAGTACTTTCGTAAGAAGGAAATCTATGTTGAGGGATACGGACAATTTGGAAGTCTCACAGCTTATGGTGGAGCTATTGGAATAATCTTCAAGGGCTTAAATGTGGAGGCATTTATAAAGATGGGTGCTCAGAAGAGTGAACCAATTTATTTTAATAGCCTGTCTAGTCATATTGAAGAAGGTTGCTATCCGTCTGAAGCTTATGAATTCCAACCTAAAATGCAATATGGAGCAAAAGTTGGATGGGCTTTGCCTTTGCATGGCAGATGGCGTGTAGTGCCACAAATAGGTGCAGGAGTTACTTCGGTTGAAGATGGTGAAAAAACCTATGTGATGTCGGGCATCGTTGATGTGAAGTTGCAGTTTGCACTTACCACAAATGTGTGCTTATCCCTCTCTCCTGAGTATGTGATGGCTATATCCAAGGGAGACCTCTATGATAGTATAGCGCCTGTTTCTAGTAAAGTAAAAGGCTGGGGTACAGGATTTAATCTAGGTGTAGGACTTAATATATTCTTCTGATTATGAAACTGAAAGATAAAATATTATATATGATATCGGTGCTCGTTGCCATGATGGCTACGAGTTGTACTGAGGACAGCGATATGACTTCTGGTTCTGTCAAACCATCATTGATGTCGTACTATCTGTTTGTGGATACTCAAGATAAGACTCTATCTTCGGATGCTCAGACATGGAATACGATGGTTCATGCTGGCGCGAATTCCTGGCAGTTTGAAGGACTTGCCGACTGGCTTTCTGTAACACCGGAATGCGGAATAGGGGAGCTATGGGTTGATATGGCTGCCACTAGAAATATGTCGGGAGATGAAAGTAGAACGAGCATCTTTTATTTGAACTCCCAGGAGACTGACTGGCACTATTCTGCAAGAATGTCGGTCACTCAGGCTGAGACTCAGCCTTTTGTTCAGATAAAAGGGGATAGTCGATATAAGGAATTGTCTGGTGAGGAACAGATTATAGAAATTCCTTATGAGGCAAATTGCCAAGTTGAAGCATCGTTGCAGTGTAGTAGCTATGATCGCTGGTTTGATGTGCTTTCCAATGAATCGAACGTATTGAAGTTGAAGATATATGAGAATCTTGATGAGGCCCGAACAATGGTAGTGAAGCTTATGTCTAAGCAAAACAATACGGTAGCAGATCAGATAATCATTACTCAGCGTCGGGCAAACGTTGTAATTACGGGTAGTGCAAAAATAGAGCTTCCGAATACGCCTGCCACTTATAAAGTCAATGTTACGGCAGAAGCTTCTTGGACAGCTTATACTCCTGCTTCTTGGATTTCTGTAACTCCAAATCAAGGTAAAAAGGGAACTACGGAAGTGGAGATTTCTACAACTGCCAATGTTTATACTCAGTCTAGAACCGGTTATGTTTATCTGTATATCGGTGCAAAAGAGACGCTCGTCTTAAAAGTATATCAGGAAGGTTTGTTTGTGAAAGCAGGTGACCGTATTGATAATGTTTCTTCCTTGGGTGAGACTCTGCAGTTTACGGTGACTAGTAATGTGAAATGGGAGGTCCAGCCAAGTGTAGATTGGCTTTCTGTAACTCCTGCAACTGGCAGCGAAGAAACCCTGGTGACTCTAAAGGTGGAAGACAATCCTTCGTTAAGTAGCCGTAAGGGCAAGTTAATATTCACTTCTCCTCTAACGGATTTGCATGTTGAGAAGGAGATAGTTCAGAATGGTAAGTTCTTTGAGGTAAAAGGTGAAAAGCTGACCTTTAGTGATAAAGCTACAACACAGACTGTAGAGGTAAACTCTGATGGTAGGTGGATGGCGACAAAAAGAGAAGATTACGATTGGATGATGATCTCTCCAGAATCAGAGAATGGAAATGGTAAGCTGAACATTTCTGTTCTTGAGAACAAGACCAAAGAAGAAAGATATGGATATGTAGATGTATCAATGTATGGCAAAAAGCATGAAATCTTTGTTCATCAAGATAGCAAGTATTTCTATGTCGACCTAACAGAGAACAGTTTCTCTTCTCATGGCGGTACGTCTGCACTTTTTGTTCGAACAAATGATGCTTGGAAAGCTTCGGTTAAAGATGGTCTTCCTTGGATTAGTCTTGACCAGACGGAGGGAACCGCAGAATGTGATTTGAATGTTACCTTGACAGATAATCCAAGTACAAAGAAACGAAGCGGATGTGTTGAAGTGCATACGGAGAATGTGGGCTATGCTGAAGTCTATTATAATCAGGATGGTAGATACCTGACTGCTGATGTTCCAGAGTTCTCTTTCTTTGCTAAAGGTGGAACCTCAAAACTTGTAACCATCAGAACAGATGGACAGTATGAAGTGAAGCAGGAGGGAGATTGGTATCAAGTAGATTGGATAGACGACAATTCGTTTACGGTAACAGTGCCGGTAAATGATGGAGATACAGAAAGAACAGGAAGCATTACTCTGAGATTGACCGACTTGAAGGATGAAGAATTTGAGTTGGTTCTGCCAGTGAAGCAGATAAGTAAGTATTCTTCCTTTACTAAGGGCGATTACAAGGAAGATGTTTCTTGGGATCTTATCACTACCCCTCATGCCACTATCACCGTGAAAAAATATGCGGCTGATAAGTCTTGGGATATTGATACAAAGTCTAATGGAAAGATTACTTTCACTGGTTATGGAGGTGACAGAAATTGGAATACCAGCACAAAGCCACATGGTAATATCTCGGGTACTGGTTTCGGAAAAGATCAAGATTGGAATAATAAATAAAAAATAAGAATATGAACTATAATAATAAAAATGAATACGGTTAACGAAATTTAGCATAAA
>JAERMT010000517.1_pt1 | contig 21215 bp, 12 predicted proteins | sample 9267081 | NCBI WGS metagenome assembly JAERMT01 (sample SAMN17071939, study PRJNA684904) | human gut metagenome | isolation source: diarrhea sample from child under the age of five | host: Homo sapiens | place: South Africa: Mafikeng, Mafikeng Provincial Hospital | collected 2019-09
ATCTTTACTGCACTGCGGGAATCAGCGTGTATGCGCCGAGGGAAAACGATGTCCTGGTGCTGCCTCATATCAGGCGATGAACGTTCTGCAATAAAGATTTCTCGACTACGCTCGAAATGACGATGCGCGCGAAGCGCTATCAAAACTCCGCGGCGCTTCTGATTTTTATGCGCCGCACCACCACTCCTAACTCCTAACTGGTGAGTAGAGCTTTCAAACGCAATCAGTGGACGGAGCCGCCCCACGGGCTAACCCTGAACCCATCAACCTGAACCCCTTTCTCTCTTGACACTCTCCCACTTATTACGCTATAATGTTTCAGTTTTGTAAATAAAAAATAATACACATGATATCCGTAAGTTTTATTATTACATTTTTGCATGAGAAATCGAGAGCGCACCATGGGGAAAGCGGCTCCGATTTCAGAAGAGAGGAACCATGAAACACGCTTTTTTGAAAGCAGCCATTGCAGCCTGCTTCGCCTGCGCCGCAGTGACCGTAAGCGCAGCGAATCCATTCACCGACGTATCTGCTGACGACTGGGCCTATCAGGCCGTCGCTTCGCTCTCCGATGAGGGCGTCATCGACGGCTATCCGGACGGCACCTTCCGTGGAGATAAGCACGTCACCCGTTATGAGATCGCGCAGATCGTCGCCCGCCTGATGGCGAAGGAAGACACACTGAATGCTTCCCAGAAGGAGACACTCGCCAAGCTCTCCGCCCAGTATGCGAATGAACTCAAGGACCTCGGCGTCCGCATCGCCGAGCTTGAAAAGAAGCGTGGTGCGACCGACCTCATCACCGAGCTCCGCGTCCAGAGCATCGACCGCTATGACAATGTATTCAAAGGAAATGTCCAGAAGCACAACGAAATTTCCACCCGCGTCCGCCTAAATACCATCACCCCCGTGAACGACCGCGTCCACCTCTATGGACAGCTCGAGACCATCCTGGACATGAATGGCAAAGAAAGCTACGACGTGAACCGTATCGATCCGAAGGACAAGAGCCAGACCAAGCTCCGCACGGGCTACGGCGATGGTGATTTCCACCTGAACCGCCTGTGGACCACCTACCACTTCGGACCGAAGCAGGATACCTCGAAGCTCCCCTTCGGCCCGTCCAAGAACCTCATCGGCATCGGTCAGTTTCCCGTCAAGATGGGCGTCACCGGCTACACCTATGACGGCGAAGTCAAAGGCGTCTTTGCCTCCTTCGGCGACTACCTGAAAGGCGGCCGCCTCACCCTCGCCTTCGGTCGTGCGACCAACATCAACTACGCATACACCGGCCCGATGATGCGCGGCGTAGCACTGAAGAACACGGAGATCTCCGACCTTATGGGCAAAGCGGCTGGACAGGCTGCTTACAAACAGGCTTTAGAAGCGCATCAATCGGAAGCGCAAGCTAAGGCGCTGTACACTGAAACTTATAACAGAGTAAACGGGCAGCTGAATGCAGGCTTATCCAGCAGCAATATAGCGGATCGCGTAGCTGCTGCGCAGAAAATCAATGCTATGGTCGCACAGGCATCTCCTGAACTGCAGAAGCTCGCAAAGAATCTGACACCGATGCTTGATGGTGAAAACGCATTCAACTACTTCCCGATGGATAATGTACATATGGGCTGGGGTGATGACGAAGATGTACCGGTCGCTTACGCCTCCTATATTTATAAGAAACCTGGTCAGTGGGAAGTTCACGCTTACGGCATGAAAGCCTGCGGGCCTGTCGGCCATATCGCGAAAGCCTACGGCTTCGCCGGCTCCTACAATGTCACCCCGATGCTTCGCGTCCAGGGGGAATTCGTCAAGAACCTCAGAAAGCTTCCGCTGAACAATGAACGTCCGTACAGCTACAACTACGGCATCCATTACGGCGAAGCGAATGTTCTCAAGGCCAAGTCCTTCTCCATCGGCGTCGACTACGTCTACAGCCAGGCAGGCACCTACTTCGGCGGCTCCAGCAATGACATCGTCGATCAGTACATGGGGCATGTCTACAGTGACTGGAGAGGAAGAAAAATGCCGGCCTACTTTGCGGATAAGCTCGATGCGACACTGAATGGCACCGACTCTCCGGATAAGAAATACGGCGGCGCGAAATTCTACCTCGCCAAAGCCTCCTTCGTCCCCATGCGCGGCCTCCTCGTCGAAGCCAACTACGGCTTCAACGCCAAAGACATGGGCGGCAAGAAGATGGACAACATGTTCATGCTGAAAGCGACCGCATATATTAAATAATCGCGGATCACGAAAATTTCTCACCTCCGTGGATAAGAAGTAGAAATCGGTGATGGTGCAAAGTTCAAAAAAATCAACGGGATTTCCGTTTGGAAGAATACGGTATGACCGGGCGGTGCTTTTATTACGCACCGCACCACCCCATTGTCCTCACAGGACCCGTTGCGCCTTTTTTCTGAGGCCCCTGAACTTTGCGCCAAAATCTTTTTTCAAAAATATTTGCAAAACCCCCTTGCAATTTCCAGAAAGATTTGTTATTATATACAAGTCACATGGATGATGACTTCCATCAAACAGATAGGGGCATAGCGCAATTGATAGAGCAACGGTCTCCAAAACCGTAGGTTGGGGGTTTGAGTCCCTCTGCCCCTGCCACATGGCCCAATAGCTCAGCTGGATAGAGCACTTGACTACGAATCAAGGTGTCGGGAGTTCGAATCTCTCTTGGGTCACCAGCCTGAAAGCCAGTACCGATCACGGTGCTGGCTTTTTTCGTGCTTGAGAAAATAAATAGTGGAAGAAGGCCAGAAAACTTAAGATCTGCATACTGGCCTGTGCTGCTGAGAGAGGTGTCACAAAGAGAAAGGCCCCTTTTGATGGGAGCTTTGTAAATAATAGTATTGCATCTTGACAGGAAAAGTAAGAAATGTTACTCTTTACTTCAACAAAGCGATGAAGAAATGAGTAGGCAGTCTGATGACGGTAAAGCGAGCCTGGGCGGTGGGAGCAGGTACGGATAAGGTGCTGAAGTGCTTTTCTGAGCTTGGCGGGCTGAAATAACAGTAGGCTTTCCCGGGATCTCCCGATATAGAGATAGAGCATGCAGCCTGTCTAAGTGCTCGTAGAGATATGCGTAGTGATATGCATATAAAATTAGGTGGAATCACGAATCCCTCGTCCTATGTGGACGGGGGATTTTTTGCAAGAAGCAAATGGGAGAAAGGAAGACGCAGATGAGCAAGGAAGAAATCAAAGCATTTATGGCAAATACCAAAGTCGATCAACCGGCAACGGCGGAGGAATTTACGGATGCCGTATTAGAGGCTTACAAAGATAGAACGAGGCAGGTTTACTTCATCTGGCGAAAACTGAAAGAGTTGTATCCGGAAGTGGACGCCAACCGTGTCATCCGAGAAGGAAGTTACGATTTCGGGCTATTTCAGGGAGAAAAAATAGCCAGAAAATATGGTGGTGGGGATAAGGTCGGACCGAAGGAAGCACTGCTTGGTCAGACATCTCGAGGGGGACTGCTGGTTTTTAAACAGAAAATAGAAGAATTAAGTGATGAAAAGGCCGTGAAGCTGTTTCATCGATGTCCGCACGTAGAAGCTTTGGCTGATCTTGGACTGACTAAGAAAGAGATCAAAATGTTCTGCCGTGATATGCTCGGGCATTGTGATTATGCCATCTGCAAACCTTTTACCCATGTGGAAATAGATTTTCCCACAACCATTGCAGACGGCGAAGGGCATCCCTGTGCTATGACGATTACGAGAAAGCACGATAAATAAGGTCTGCAATTCTTCTGTTTCCTGATATGACGGCAGTGTCGTTTATTGAATTTGAGGTATAAAAGATGAAAAGGAAACCCACTTTTATAGAGGCTTTGGTGCCGCTGCTCGGTATGGTATTGCTTTTAGGCATCGGGTATGGCAAGTACGGTCTGCCCATCCAATTTTTGCTCATTGTCGCGGCTTTTATTGCATCTATTATTGCCAAACGATGCGGCTATACATGGCAGGATATGATCACGGGGATCGCAGATAAAATTCAAAGCAGTTTGCCGTCACTTCTGGTTATGGTATGTGTAGGTGCGATGATTGGCAGCTGGATGGTCAGCGGTACTATTCCGATGCTGATTTATTATGGGATTAAAATCATTGATCCGCAGTTTTTGTTTGTCACAGCCTTCTTTGTGACAGCTGTGATTTCTACATTTACAGGAACGTCCTTCGGTAGTGCCGGTACGGCAGGCGTTGCCATCATGGGGATCGCTATTGCTTTGGGTGTTCCGCTTGAAATTGCAGCCGGCGCTGTCATCAGTGGTGCCGTATTCGGGGATAAGCTGTCTCCGCTTTCGGATACGACCATGCTGGCTCCGATTGCCGCAGGCACGGATTTATACAGCCATATCAGACATATGCTTTATACCACAGGCGCAGCAACCATTACCTGCATGATCGTATTTACTGTCGTTGGTCTGAATATGGATGTTTCCACGATGACCAATCCGGAAACCGTCAATGCCATCCTTGGAAATCTGGAACAGCTGTATCACTTTAATCTTTTTCTGCTTTTACCGCCTGTCTTGATTTTCTGGGGGGCATATACAAAGAAGCCGACGATTCCGATGCTTCTTCTGGCATCTGTGATTGCTATCCTGATGGGAATGTATTTTCAGGGATTTGGTCTCAAAACTGCATTACAGGCTTTTGTAAATGGATTCAAAGTAACAATGATCCCGGGTGCTGCGGATATCAAAGTAGTGAAGCCGATCATTACATTGCTAAATCGCGGCGGCTTAATGGGTATGATGAGTACCGTCCTTCTGGTATTCTGCGCATTCGCTTTTGCGGGGATTTTCAGCAAAGCAGGCTGCATTGAAGTGGTGCTGGAACGCATCATTGGCGCGATTCATTCTGTTGGGCAGTTGATTACAGCGACCATTGGTTCTGCACTGTTTATGAGCATCGTCACCGGCAGCTCGTATCTGGCTATTTTGATCCCAGGGGAAATGTTCCGCGATCTATACAAGAAGTTTGATCTGGATCCGAAGAATCTTTCTCGTTCTCTGGAGGATGCAGGAACCTGTGCCGTGCCGATCGTTCCCTGGTCCGTTGCCGGTACATATATGGCGACAACTCTGGGGGTCCCGACGACAAGCTATCTTCCATGGGCTGTACTGTGCTATAGCAGCATGATTTTTGCCATTATCTTTGGATTTACGGGATTTGGTATTGCGAAGCTGAAAAAGTGAGATATTTTATATAAGTCCAAACACGAAAAAGTCAGCACCGATCACGGCGCTGACTTTTTGCTTGCTTTTTTATCTGCCAGAGCGTTCCGCCTTTCATGGTTTTTATTTGGGAAAAAAGAGCTCTTTTTCTGTCTGCCAATGTAGGTGCTGATGGTAAGATCGATGCCTCGAGGATCAAGACAGCCGTTCAGCAGCATAACCAGGCAGTCAGCAGCATGGCAAGCCTTTCCCTCATGACCTGGCGTCAGGAAAACAATGACATGAATAAACGTCTCGGCGAAGTGCGTGCGAGCGAAGGCAGCCAGGGCATCTGGGCTCGTATGGCGCGCGGTCAGCCTAAGTAGGGACAGCAGGGCATCAAGAACCAGTATCAAAGCACCCTCTCATGAGAAGTGTCTCATGAGAGGATGTTTTCTTGGCTTTAAAATGCATTTAATTAAATCCATAAAGCGAAGTATTAACAAATGATTGCAATCAAATAAAATATGATGTATGATTGTCATAGTTGTATCTCATCAGAGAATAGGGAAGATTGCTGAGAGGAAACTGTTCCGTTTTATAGCATTTATAGAGGAGATAAAAATGACTAACAAGAGAACAGTCTATGGAAAGAAGCTGCTGACTGCTGCTGTATTGGTATCCATGCTACCTGGGGGGGGAACTTGCGTTTGCTGAAGAAGCCCTTCCACTGTATACGCTCGATGCTGTCGTCGTCACAGCGACGCGCACAGAGAATGATGTGAAGAATGTGCCGGCGTCTACGCAGATCATCACGAGCTCGGATATCAAGAAGAGCGGCGCGACGAATGTGCGGGATGCGATCACAGACTTTGCGAATATCACCATGACGAAAAAGGTGCGTGGCGGCGGTCATGAGATCATCGTCCGCGGGATGAGTACGGATAAGTCGCTTATCATGGTGAATGGTCACCGCGTGGCGAACGAAGCGGATGGCTCAGGGCTGGGGAATGCGAATGCGCTCGATCGCATCAATGTGGATAATATCGAGAAGATCGAAATCGTCAAGGGTCCTTCGAGTGCGCTGTATGGCTCGGAGGCGATGGGCGGTGTCATCAATATCATCACGAAGGGCTCGAAAGAGGCTGAAGTACGCACGGGGCTTGTGAACAGCAGCGAGGATTTCACGAACTGGTGGCATTTGGACTCTGGGGAGATCGGGAAGTTCTCTGCAACGTTGGATATGCGGTTCAATCGGGAAAGAACCGATCGGGATGAAAACAGCGCATGGACGAATTATCATGGGACAGCGCAGACGTATAATTTTGATGCGAAGTATCATTTCAACGACCATAACTATTTGAATTTCTATGCAGATGCCTTCTCTCAGAATCAGACGAAAGAGGGGGACGGCAAGGAGTTTGTCACTGTTCCTGCTGCGATGGCGCAGGGGATCTGGTCTGGCATGCTTCATCAGTCGGGGAGAGCACCGGAGATCTATGGATACAAGGTCAGCAAAGGCGATGGAAATGCGCACTACAACCAGAAAACGTATGGCCTTAGCTGGAATGGATCGACAAATCGAAATGACTGGCAGATCCAGACGTATCTCAGTAAATTTAAATGGAGCAACAACACGACCACCAAAGTATCCTCAATTCCGACTTCGGATAGCCGCTACTCCGGTATGATCCTAGGTATGATGAATGGAAGAGGAGGGTATGAATTCAATACCAATTCCAATAAGCTTTGGGCGATCGAAGGCAGAGATTCTATGCGTATCAATGATCAGCATAGACTGACGTTTGGCGCAGAATACACGAAGAATAAAGTCTATGGTACAAATCTCGGGGATGCAGCAGAAAATGTGGGGAGTATTACGCAGAATGGGGTGACGAATAAGGTCTCTGAGAAGGAGATCAGTACCTATGCAGCGTATCTGCAGGATGAAATTACCATCGGTAAGTGGTTCATTGTTCCTGCTGTCCGTTATGACCATCACAGCATGTTCGGAAGCCATACTTCTCCAAAGCTGGGTGTCACCTACAAGGCAGATGATTCTTTCCGCATCAAAGCAAATTACGGGAAGGGCTTCAAGGCGCCTACCATTCCGCAGTTGTACTATCGCTTCTCGATGGCTATGGGCAGCCCCGGCAATGTGGTTACTCTGCTTGGCAACCCGGAGCTGAAGCCGGAAACATCAAGCAGCTGGGATATCGGTCTTGAAAAAGAATGGGATAAAGTCAATACCTCACTGACGTATTTCCATACGACGGCGGATAATCTGATCCAGTATGTAAAGATTCCGACGGAGAGGAATACATCTAAAAGTGAAAATATCGAAAAGGCTAAATTCAATGGCCTTGAGCATACCTTGGGCGTCAAGATCAATGATCGCTGGAATTTCAAGGTGAATTCGACGTGGCTGTTTGATGCTAAACAGCGCGGGGAAGGTTCGAATTGGAGAGATCTGGAGCAGAGAAGCAAGCTGTCGCAGGTATATTCGCTGTCCTATGATGATGGCAAAGATATCGGATGGAGTGCTCTCTTATGGGATGAACTGAATTATAAATATGCAACGCCTGTTCAGGGAAGGAATTCTCTTTCTGCTGGTCCGCGAAAGACTTATCATACGCTGAATTTCACCTTGACGCGTAAGCTGAATAAAGACACACGTATTTATGGCAGCGTACAGAATATCTTCGATAAAGTGGATACAGACTGCTATCTGGATGGACGCTACTGGTCTCTCGGCTGGGAGCATAAGTTCTAAGAGGAGGAGCTATGAGGAAGTGGCTCGCGCTCTGCTTGCTGCTCTTCCTATCGGTCGCTTCGGGCTGCGGATTTCCTCAGGCGACGGGAGGACACACAGAGACTTTCTATCGCATGACGGATGCTGTGGGAAGAGAAGTGGTGCTTGCAAAGAAGCCGGAGCGGATCATTATTCTCGCACCGTCGTTTCTGAATATCATGCATGCGGTGGGGGGAGACTTCATCGCCTGGGCGGACAGCCCGGGGGACAAGGCGCCTTCCTATGCGGCGGGGAAGAAGACGGTGGGATACACGTTTCAGGTCAATGCGGAGGCGGTGATTTCCGAGAAACCGGATCTGGTGATCGGTCTGCACGGGCTGCATGACAGGTTTACGGAAGTGATGAAGCAGAATGGGATCCCTTTCATGCTGCTTTCTGCGTCTTCTTTGGAGGATGTAGAGCGCGCTGCGGAGGTCCTGGGTGATGTGACGGGGCATCATGCGGAAGGCGTGAAGGCGAGGGAACAGCTCAGGAAGGATATGGAGAGCGTGGTATCCGGTCTGTCTCTTAAGGAGTATACGTGTGCGATCCTTCATGGGACGCCGCACTCGGTGACGTTGGAAGGGAAGGGGACGATCGCGACGGAAACGGCAGCGCTTCTTCATATCCGCAATGTATTCGTGATGGACAATGACCGGGATATGAAGCTGCCGCCTTTCAGTCTGGAGACGTTGGTCGCAAAGGACCCGGATATTATTTTCCTGACGACGATGGTGATGCCGGGACAGCAGCAGGAGGCGTTTCGAAAGTCCTTGATGGAACAGCCTGCTTGGGCAGGGATGCGTGCAGTGAAGGCAGGGCGTGTGTACTTCCTTCCGCAGAAACTGTTTCTGTTGAGTCCCGGTATGGAGTATCCGAAGGCGCTTTCCTATATGGCGGATGTAGTATATGGAGGGCAGCGATGATTTCTTATGAGAAGAATATAGAGTCTATGTACCGGGAGCCGGTGTATGTGGCGGGCGGCGGGACGCGTCGCACGGCTTGGGATATCGAGTGGCAGGATGAACCTTTCGCGGCAAGTGATACGGCGGTGGTGTCTCCGCTGAAGCTGCCGTCGCTCATGAAAGATATTTGGGAGACGGGAGTTCCTACTAAGGAATCTGCTGTGTACATCCATGTGCCGTTTTGCCGACTTTCCTGCACGTATTGTGCATTTTTCAAAAAGAAGGCGGATGAGAGGGAGCAGCACGAGTATGCAAAGCTCCTCTGCCGGGAGATAGATGCGCTCGCCGGCCGGCCGTACCTCACGCGTTCGCATATCCGCTCGGTTTTCTTCGGCGGTGGGACGCCGGGGATCCTGTCGGCGGAGGATATCGAAAGGATCTTGGGGCGGATTCGCACGGTCTTCCCATTGATGGAGAATGTGGAGATCACGATGGAGTCGAGCCTTTCGGACATGACGGATGAAAAGATGGATGCGGCGATCTCCGGCGGGGTGAATCGATTCAGCTTCGGCGTGCAGTCGTTCCAGACGAAGATCCGAAATGGGATCGGCCGTCCGCTCCCCCGAGAGCAGGCGATGGAGAGGCTGGCGCATTTTGCGAAGAAGGATGTGCTCATGATCCTCGATCTCATCTATGGGCTACCTGGGGAGACGGAAGAGACGATGCGTCAGGATATCCGCGATGCAAAGGCGTGTGGCGCAGCGGGGCTCGATCTCTACAAGCTGCAGCTTCTTCAGGGTTCACCTTTGGCGAAGTCTTTCGCCAAGGCGGGAAAGACGCTCGAAGTTCCGTACCTGCAGGCGCTCTTTCGCGCGGCGGAGGAGGAGCTGGGAGTGTCGGGTGCTTCGAATATTTCCTGTACCCACTGGAAGTGGGACGCGCGGGAGGAGAGTGTCTACAATACGCTTGCGGCAAATGGCAGCGATATCTTCCCCATCGGCATGGCCTGCGGGGGAAAAATCGGCGGTCTGGGGCTCATGAAGCCTGTCGCGGAGGCGATGTATCACGGCGCGGTCCTCCTTGGGAAATTCGTCCCTATGGGGGCGCGGAAGGAGAGCCGCTACCAGCGGATCTATCAGGCCATCGAGGCGGCGAGCGATCGCGGACGCATTTCTCCAGCCGCGTTGGAAACGCTGTGCGAAGTGTCTTTCACCGCGCTCCTTACACCGCTCTTGGATCAGTGGGCAGATTGGGGGCTCGTCACGAAGTCTGGCGATATATATGTGTACACATCTGCCGGGCGGTACTGGTACCGCACGATGCTCCGCCGCATGCTCCATATGACCCAGTACATGCTGCTGGGCCGCTCGGAGAGTGCGGGCAGGGCGCGTTTCGGCGATATGATGAATATGAAATGAGGGGATCGTATGAAGGTTTTAATCGCATACTCCAGCCGCACGGGAAATACTCGGCGTGTGGCGGAAGCGCTGGCGAAGGCGGCTCCGGAGGGAAGCCTGCTGGCGCGCGTGGAGGATACGCCGCCTACGGATGGGTTTGATGTGGTCTTTGCCGGTTACTGGCTCGATCGCGGCGGCCCGGATGCGAAAGCAAAAGAATTTTTGCATTCCCTCCATGGGAAGCACATCGTTCTTTTTGAGACCATGGGAGCCGATCCCCGATCAGAGCATGCCTATACGGGATTTGCGAATGCAGGGACGGCGCTCTCTCCGGATAATCAGATCGTCGGTGTTTTCGCAGTGCAGGGGGCTGTCGACCCCGCACTGCTTGCAATGATGAGAAAAATGCCGGAGGGCAGTGCGCATCATTCGGCTCAAATGGAGCAAACGGTGAAGGAGGCTGCAAAGCATCCCAATGCTGAGGATCTTAAGCAAGCCGAAACGTATATGAAACAATTTATAGAAACATATGGCCGATATCACCATTAAGCGTGGTCTACCGGCAAAAGCCGAAGCGTTTGTGCTTCGGCTTTTTACATGGTACATATTCATTGATCGATCAGGGCTGCATGGCTATGGAGCATATCATGTGCGTGTAAAGGGGAAGTGATGATGGAAATGTTCGTACTGATAAAAGGAGAACCGTCAGAGCCGTATGTATGTGGATCGCAAGAGCGGATCGAACGTTTCTGCTTGCGGCAGAGGAGTCCTTGCTATGGATAAACAAGCGTGGGATCGGATAAGGATGGCACTTACCTTTTGGTGTAACATATTACCATGCAGGACAAAAACATGATATAATAATTGTCGATAAATGACAGCAGCTATGGCTGCCCGGTGAAGCAGGGGTGTATGTATGCATTTTCAGGATGAATTGACCATCGATATGACGCATTTTTCCGGCGAGGGCTGGGGGATCACGGAGGAGGAGATCGATGCCTGCAAGGAGCGCATCCGTGAGGCGGCGCTTTCTGTGGAGCGGCTTCGGAAGAGCGGGAAGGGGCCGGACGGCAGTCTCGTGCTTTTCCCGCATCTGCCGTATCTTCTGGAGGAAGAGGTTTTGATCTCCAAAGAGGAGAGGGAGAGGCTGCTCGCGCTCTCGAAGCTGGCGAAGGAGCAGGATATCGTGGTGTCGATCGGTATCGGTGGCTCGTATCTTGGAAATCAGGTGCTTTTTGATCTTTTCTGCGGACAGTACTGGAATCTGATGACGAAAGAGGAGCGCCACGGGTATCCGCAGCTGTACTTTGCGGGGCAAAATCTGGATCCGGTGAGTCTTCTCTCGTTGGTGGACCGCATCCGGCGGAGCTCGCAGACAGCGTGGTGGAAGCACAAGGTGCTGCTGGTCGTGAATTCGAAGTCCGGGACGACTTTGGAGCCGGTCATGGCAGAGCGGGCGCTGCGGGAGATGCTGGGGAAGTTCTGCGAGGTGAGCGTCATCGCGGTGACGGACAAGGAGAAGGGGGCGCTGCGTCCTCTGGCGGAGAAGAATGGCTGGCCGTGCTTCACGGTGCCGGATGGCATCGGCGGACGTTTCAGCGTTTTCTCTCAGGTGGGGCTGGTCTTTGCGATGCTTTCGGGGATCGATATCCGGGATTTCCTGGCGGGGGCGAGGATGACGGAAGAGGCTTGCCGCAGTCTTTCGCTTTCGGAGAATCCGGCGCTGCAGCTGGCGGTCCGTAAGTATCTGGCGCGGGAAAATCGTGGTGTCGATGCGGAGATCATCATGCCGTATGGGGACAGTCTCCGCTCGCTCGGCTGGTGGTATGCACAGCTCCTGGGTGAGTCTTTGGGCAAGGCGCTCACGGTCTCCGGGGAAGAGATCCACTATGGCCGTATCCCGGTCGCGGCGGTGGGGACGACGGATATGCATTCGTTGACGCAGGAGCATCAGGAGGGGAAACGGAATAAGCTCGTGCAGTTCATCTCGGTCAGGGAGGCGCGGGAAGACGCGGACATCCTCTGCGATGAGGGGGAAGAGAGCGGCCCGGTCCCGCTTTCCTACATGCTGCGTGCGGCGCAGCGGTCGGATGAGGAGGCGCTCGCGCATGATGGCCGCATGAGCTGTGATCTTATCATGAGAAGGTGTACGCCTTTCCATGTGGGGGCGCTCATGTATTTTCTCTTCCTCACGATCGCCTACGAGGGGGCGCTTGCGGGCGTCAATGCCTATGACCAGCCGGGGGTGGAGAGTTATAAGAAGATCCTCCATGCGGATCTGAAAGAGTATATCGTGAAGCATAAGAAGTGACTAGGGACTGGTGGCTTGTGACTAGTGGCTAGGGACTAGGGACTAGGAATAAGGGAGTAGGAATAAAAAACCGCAGCGGCGATGCCGCTGCGGTCTTTTGCGCGCTAAGGAAAGGCAGATTCATTGCAGAGTATAATCGGAAAGGGGGACATTAGCAGCAGGCGGCTTTCTCGTAACGTCATTTCGAGCGAAGTCGAGAAATCTTCCTTGCCCTGCGGTTATCCATGTCAGTGTGAAAATGAAAATCGACGTCTTTGTGTTTCGTTTCCCTGCTGTATCACGTCGGCCGTTTATGGGTCTGCCAGAAAGATCCCTCGGCTGCGCTCGGGATGACGAAACGGGGAGCGGATGGTTTCTCACTCGTTTTCAGATCGCTGCCATCCATCCGCTTCCTTCGGTGTGTCCCTCTTCAACGAGTTCGCAGCGGGGAGGAATGCCCGAAGAACTGCGGAGAGCGTTCTTCTCGTATCGTCGCAGAGTATAATCGGAAAGGGGGGCATTGGCAGCAGGCGGCTTTCTCGTAACGTCATTTCGAGCGAAGTCGAGAAATCTTCCTTGCCCTGCGGTTATCCATGTCAGTGTGAAAATGAAAATCGACGTCTTTGTGTTTCGTTTCCCTGCTGTATCACGTCGGCCGTTTATGGGTCTGCCAGAAAGATCCCTCGGCTGCGCTCGGGATGACGAAACGGGGAGCGGATGGTTTCTCACTCGTTTTCAGATCGCTGCCATCCATCCGCTCCCTTCGGTGTGTCCCTCTTCAAAGATTTCTCGCTCGCGCTCGAAATGATGATACGGGAGTATCACCCCTAATCCCTAATCCCTAGCCACTAGTCACCAGCTACTTCTTCAAGTACGGCACGACGGCGCTGCCGTGGGGGATGATATTGATGGCGTAGTCTGTCTTGCCTTCGCCTTCGAGCTGCTTCTGGGCGAGCTGCCAGGCTTCTTCGACGGTGGCGACGGGGATCTGGTGGGTCTTTTCGCGGAGGATGTCGAAGTTTTCCGGACGGGTGACGATGTAGACGGTGTGGGTGAGGGCGGTGTTCAGATTTTCAAAGGCGACGAAGAAGGGGATGGTGAAACAGTCGCGCAGGCCCTTTTCCATATCGACCAGGTTCTTGTACTTGAAGCTGCCGAGGTAGGCGGCGGGCTCCATGATGTCTTCGGCTTCGATCATGGTGATGATGATGCCGCCTTTCTTGGTGGCGATCTCAGCCGTGGAGTAGCACTTGGTTCCCTGATACAGGTTCGTGTCCTTCGGATAGCCGCCGGCGGAGACGATGGTGACGTCGGCCTGCTGCTTCATCGGGACTTTCTGGAGGCGGTAGGTCTCCTTCGTGCCTTCGAGCCATGCTTCGTAGGGGTCGCCGCCGACCATGGAGGAGATGCGGCCTTCTTCATTGATGATGGAGTGGACGAGGAAGCAGGGGTGTACCATGTCGCAGGCTTCCTGCATGTCGCTGGATACGGGATTTCCTTCGATCTTTAAGAGCTTGGCGTCAGGGTTGAGGCCGCTGCCGAGGGTGGCTCCGAGGGCGTGGCAGTGGTTCTGCTGAACGGTGTCGAAGCCGGCAACGCCCGGGAGGATGAGCTTGCGGCCGCCGCCGAAGCCGGCCATGTCGTGGGTGGAGACGGCATTGATGAGGATGACCTTGTCAGCATCTACGACGCGCTTGTCGATCCAGACTTCGGTGCCGAGGGTGGTCTTTCCGAGGTAGGTCTGCTGGGATTTGTCGGTGGAGATATGCTGGTACATGGTGATGCGGCGGGCGACTTCTTCGCCGACGCAGGTGATATTCTCTTCGTCGGTGTGGGGGCGGTGGGTGCCTTGAGCAAAGACGATGCAGATGTCCTTGTCGGGGATGCCGGCGAGGTTCAGTTCGTCTACGACGTAGATCAGAAATTCGGAGGCGCGGTTCCAGGCGCGGGTGATGTCGGCGACGACGAGGCAGACTTTGTCGCCGCTCTTTACGATCTCCTTCAGCGGGGCGCTGCCGATCGGGCTTCGCATAGCAGCAAGGGTCGCTTCTTTGACGTCGCAGGCGGGTGTCGGGACGCCTTCCAAGACGTCAGAAATATGGTCTTCCGGCAGCATGACGGACTGCACGCCGCGGCCGAATGCGAGTTTGAATTCTTTCATGGATGAGATCCTCCTTGGTGGTATGGAAATGGGTATGTCGTCTCATTATAGCATGAATGGGGGATGGAGAATAAGGAATGAGAAATGAGAAATGAGAAATGGTGGTGGCGGCTTCGCCGCAGTATAAAGGAAAGTAATGCCCGACCGTTTTTTGGGGGTGACGGGTTTCCCGTTTTCGTTTTTCTGACATTGACCGCTTGCCCGCGAATGACAAAGATTTCTCGCTTCGCTCGAAATGACGACGTGGAAGTCTGACGTCTCCCAGTCTCCCAGTCACCAGTCACTAACTATCCCATCGTATGCCTAATGGGCGCGGCTTGTCAACGATTTTTCAAGATAGCAGGTTTCCCGCTTTGGGGTTCTAAACATCGACCGCTTGCCCGCGAATGACAAAGATTTCTCGCTTCGCTCGAAATGACAATGTGGGAATCTGACGTCTCTTAGTCTTCCAGTCTTCTGGTCACCAGTCACTAGCTACCAGTCCCCAGTCACTTATTATTTCTGAATTTTCTCTTTTCAAACGATTTCCTTCCATGATATAATACGAATTACACACTTCATAGGAAGGTCCGAAGTCGGGCGAGGCAGCTAGCGCTGTTTTCGCTCGGCTTTTTTTGTAGGAGAGAAGGAATGGGCATGAAAAAATGGAGAGATCTGCCAGAGGCGCAGGGGCTGTATGACCCCAGACATGAACATGATGCTTGCGGGATCGGCTTTGTGGCGAATATCCGCGGCGAGCGCTCGTATGGTATTGTCGATGATGCATTGAAGATCCTGGAGAATCTGAAGCACAGAGGCGGCGAGGGCGCAGACCATAAGAGCGGGGATGGCGCGGGGATCCTGACGCAGATCCCGCATGATTTCTTTCATCGCGAGTGCGAGGTGCTGGGCTTTTCGCTTCCGCCGGAGGGAGAGTACGGTGTCGGCATGATCTTTGCGCACCGCTATGAGGATTTCCGCAAGGAGCAGATGAGGGTCTTCGAGGAGATCGTGAAGGAGGAAGGACAGACGGTCCTTGGCTGGCGCGAGGTGCCGATCGATGAGAGCATCATCGGTGAGGCGGCGCGCTCGATCCGTCCGCGTTTTCTGCAGGTCTTCATCGGCAAGAATCCATCGCTTCGGGATCAGATGGATTTCGAGCGCAAGCTCTACATCATTCGGCGGCTCGCGGAGAAGAAGATCATTCCGCTCTCGGAGGGCATGGGGACGGATTTCTATATCGCCAGCCTGTCTTCGCGCACGATCGTGTACAAGGGGATGCTGACGAGTGAGCAGCTGCGCCATTTCTATCTGGATCTGTCGGATCTGGACTATAAGACGGCGATGGCGATGGTGCATTCGCGTTTTTCGACGAATACATTCCCGAGCTGGGCCCGCGCTCATCCGAACCGCTACATCGTCCACAATGGGGAGATCAATACGATCAAGGGGAATATCAACTGGCTGAATGCGCGTGAGAGTAAGTCGCGCCCGTCGAATGATCCGGAGCTGGTGAAGGCTTTCCCTGTCGTCGATGACACGGGGAGCGACTCGGCGATGTTTGATAACTGTCTGGAGTACATCCACATGGCGGGGCATTCGCTGGCGCATGCGATGATGGTCATGATGCCGGAGCCGTGGGAGAAGGATCCGGCCATGGATGAGGAGAAGAAGGCATTCTACCGGTATCACAATTTCATGATGGAGCCATGGGACGGCCCGGCGGCGATGTGTTTCTGCGATGGCGTGTCCATCGGCGGGATGCTGGATCGCAATGGTCTGCGCCCGGCGCGCTACTATGTCATGAAGGATGACCGTGTCATCCTGTCTTCGGAAGTAGGGGCGGTGCCGGTCGATCAGGAGAATGTACTCTACAAAGGACGCCTCGAACCGGGCAAGCTCTTCCTCATCGATACGGCGCAGCAGCGCATCATCAGTGATGAGGAGATCAAGCACACGATGGCGAAGGCGCATCCCTATGCGAAGTGGTGCGAGGAGCATCTGCTCGATCTGAAGGATCTGGCGAAGGAGGAGAAGGAGCCGGAAGTGCCGGAGGATCTCCTCCTCGAGCAGAAGAATTTCGGCTATACGGTCGAGGATCTGCGCGATATCCTGACGCCGATGGCGGAGAACGGCAAAGAGCCGATCGGCGCTATGGGGATGGACTCGCCGCTCGCTGTCCTGTCGGAAGCGCCGCAGCTGCTCTACGACTATTTCCAGCAGAATTTCGCACAGGTCACGAATCCGCCGATCGACGGTGTCCGTGAAAGGATCGTGACCTCGTCCTCGGTCGTGATCGGCAACATGGCCAATATCATGGATCCGGATGAGAAGGGGACGGCGGCGCTCTTCATCGACCGTCCGCTCATCACGAATGAGGAAATGGAAGTCATCAAGCATCTGGAAAGCAGCCAGCTGAAGCCGGTCGTGCTTTCGCTGCTCTATCCGGCGGCCGCGCGATGGAGAAGGCGCTCCATGAGCTTTTCGCAGCCGCGCTTGCTGCGGTCAGGGATGGGAAGAATATCCTGATCCTTTCTGACCGTGGTGTCGATAAGGATCACATGGCGATCCCGGCGCTTCTCGCTTCGGCGGGGCTGCACAATGATCTCATCCGTGAGAAGGTGCGTCCGGATGTCGGTATCATTCTGGAGTCGGGCGAGCCGCGTGAGATCCATCATTTCGCCGCGCTGATCGGGTTCGGCGTGACGGCGATCAATCCGTATCTGGCACTGGAGACGGTGAAGGATCTCGCGGACAAGAACCGCCTGCACGGCAAGAGCGCGAAGGAAGCGCTCGCAAACTACCTCACGGCAGCGGTGAACGGCATCCTGGGCGTCATGAGCAAGATGGGGATCTCCACCGTCAAGAGTTACCACGGCGCGCAGATCTTCGAAGCTGTCGGCATCGGCAAGGAGGTGGCGGAGAAATATTTCGGTGGCATCACCTCTCCGATCGGAGGCATCGGCTTGAAGGAGATCGCCAAGGAAGCCGAGATGCGCCACGAGGCGGCGTACGAGGGGACCAAGGGACTCTCCTCCGGCGATGTCTATATGTATCATAGAAATGGCGACGAGCCGCACATCCTGACGCCGGAGGCCATCCGCCTTCTGCAGCGGGCATGCCGCACGGGAAGCTATGAGGTCTACAAAGAATTTGCGAAGGTGGTCAATGAGCCGCTCATCCGTCTTCGTGACCTTCTGGAATTCAATTACCCTGCCGGATGCAGCATCCCGATCGAAGAGGTCGAGAGCGTGGACTCCATCGTGCATCATTTCCGTACCGGCGCGATGAGCTATGGCGCACTCAGCAAGGAAGCCCATGAGTGCATCGCGAAAGCCATGAATGCCCTCGGCAGCCGCAGCAACACCGGTGAAGGCGGCGAGGATACCGAGCGCTTCGCGCCGCTCCCTGACGGTTCTTCGGTCAATGACGAGATCAAGCAGGTATCGACAGCACGATTCGGCGTCACGGGGAATTACCTCGTCCACGGCAAAGAGATCCAGATTAAGTGCGCGCAGGGGGCCAAGCCCGGCGAAGGCGGACATCTTCCGGGCAGCAAGGTCGATCCGGCCATCGGCAAGACACGCCACTCCACCCCGGGCGTAGCCCTGATCTCGCCGCCGCCGCACCATGATGTCTACTCCATCGAAGACCTGGCAGAGCTTGTCTTCGACCTGAAGAATGCCAACCACAAGGCGGAGATCAATGTCAAGCTCACCGCCGGCGCCGGTGTCGGCACCATTGCGGCCGGTGTCGTCAAGGCGAAAGCCGACGGTGTCACCATCAGCGGCTGCGATGGCGGCACGGGGGCATCGCCCAGGACCAGCATGCGCCATGCGGGACTTCCATGGGAGCTTGGACTTTCCGAAGCGCAGCAGGTCCTCCTCCTGAATCAGCTCCGCGACCGCGTGAAGCTCGAAACGGACGGCAAGCTCCTGACCGGCCGGGATGCGGCCATCGCCTGCCTCTTGGGCGCAGAGCTCTTCAGCTTCTGCACCGGGCCGCTCATCGCGATCGGCTGCCAGATGTTCCGCGTCTGCAACAAAAATACCTGCCCCTTCGGTATCTGCACGCAGGATGAGAAGCTCAGGAAACGCTTCGCCGGAAAGCCTGAGTATGTGATGAACTACATGCGCTTCGTCGCAGAAGACCTGCGTGAGATCATGGCACACCTCGGTTTCCACAAGCTCGAAGACATGGTGGGCCGAAGCGACCGCCTGAAGCAGAAGAGCTTTACCGGCAGCAAGAAGGCAGATACCCTCTCTCTCGATGCCCTGCTCTTCCGTCCGTATACAGACATCACCGTCGGCCACCATTTCATGAAGGCACAGGATCATGAGATCGAAAAGACCCTCGATATGGCCAAGCTCGTCCGCATGTGCAAGCCGGCTCTCGACGAGCAGAAGCGCGTCATCGCAAAGCTCTTCATCAAGAACACCGACCGCGTCACCGGCACCATCCTTGGCAGCGAAATCTCCCGCCGCTACGGCGATGAAGGACTGCCCGAAGACACCATATCCCTCTCCTTCGTCGGCTCTGCGGGACAGAGCTTCGGCGCCTTCATCCCGAAGGGCCTGACGCTCACCCTGGAAGGCGATGCGAATGACTACGTCGGCAAGGGCCTTTCCGGCGGCAAGATCATCATTTATCCGCCGAGAGAAGCCACCTTCCGTGCGGAGGACAATGTCATCATCGGAAACGTCGCCTTCTTCGGCGCGACAAGCGGGGAAGCCTTCGTCTCCGGCAAAGCCGGGGAACGCTTCTGCGTCAGAAACAGCGGTGCGACCGTCGTCGTCGAAGGCATCGGCAACCACGGCTGCGAATACATGACCGGCGGCAAGGTCATCATCCTGGGCGAGACGGGCAAAAACTTCGCAGCCGGTATGTCCGGCGGCGTCGCTTATGTGCTCGACCTCGATGAACGCCTGTGCAATCAAGAGCTGATCCATTTGGAACCGCTCACGGACAAAGAGGAGATCGCAAGCGTCAAGAAGCTGATCGACGCCCACTACCTCTCGACCAGAAGCCGCAGGGCGGAATCCATTCTTGCACGCTGGGATGTCTACTACTCCCGCTTCACCAAGGTCATCCCGAAGGAATACGAGGCCATGGAAGAAGCGATCAGGACAGGCATGGTCGAAGGCCTCACACGCGAAGAAGCCATCAGAAAAGCGTATGATAAGAAGTTTGGGAAATAGTGACTAGTGACTAGTGACTGGGGACTAGTAGCTAGGGATTAGTGGCTGGGGATTAGGGACTGAAAATCTCTTTATCCTGTATCACCCACTTCCTTCTTTTGGAAGGCGGTGCCCCGAAGGGGCGAAGGTTGGCGGCGTAGCGTCTGCAGCGGAAGTCTCACGTCATATCCATTACCCCCAAAGGCGATGCCCATTAACGGGCATCGCCTTTTTGATTGCCAAGCATACCCCGGCTGTATTATACTTGAGGATGGATACATAGCGATGATACAAAAAGAGAAATGGTGACGGTAGCTTCGCCGTCCATAGAAGAAGGGCGATGCCAGATCCCATTTTTTGTGACGGACGATCGACCTTTCATCGTTCGCCCATCTGAATTACGGAAGAAAGGAGGGATACCATGGGACTATCGATCAAAGACATCCTGCTCTTGGACTACTTCGATGGCAAGCCGGCGCACCACAAGGTGCCACCCTATAAAGAGAGCATCTACGGGCGTGATGCGAATGACCGCATCGGAGAGCTTTTTGATGACGGCTGGATCCGCATGAGCCGTCCGCAGGAGACGCTCACCATGCTGCCGGACAAAGCGCTCTCCGATTTCCTCAAACGATACGATCTCTCCGGGGAAGGCACACACGCCGAGCTCGTGGGCCGTGTCATCGCCAAAGTGCCGGAGAAGGACTATGCTCATGGCGTCCCGAAGATCTACGTCCTTACCAAGGAAGGGCAGGCGGAGGTCGGACACCACATGGCCTACGTACTGAACGTCCGTGAGAACTACGGTCTGACCGAGGGCGAGATCGGTGAGTCGCAGACCGCTCTCTCAGCCCGCGGCGAGTCCTACACCGCCCGCGGCATCCTTTACCGCGCTTTTCAGCAGAAGATCTCCCTCTACACCATGGCAGGGGAATGGTCGAAGCTGCGCAACATGTACTATACCGTAGCGAATTTCTACATCCGCATCAAGCACAATGACTACGCACTGCCCTACCTGTACCTCGTCTTCTTCATGGATATGTCCGGTATGGGCAATAAGAACAACCTCGTGCCCTACGAGAACCTTTTCCCGACGCAGAAGGGCATGATCCTGCTCATGGATGAGATCAGGAAAGGTCTGCACATGACGATGGACGATGTGAAAGGCTCCTTCCTCTCCTCCATCGCCCGCATGGCGCCATCGCTGCCCTTCTCCTACTTCTCCCCGCAGGTCATGGCCTCGATGCTGCTCGAACGTCTTCGCGGCATCGATTTCAACGGCACGAAGTACATCTGCGACAGAAATGTCCCGGATCCTTCCTCGGGGGCGTACCAC
>JAERMT010000519.1_pt1 | contig 21183 bp, 20 predicted proteins | sample 9267081 | NCBI WGS metagenome assembly JAERMT01 (sample SAMN17071939, study PRJNA684904) | human gut metagenome | isolation source: diarrhea sample from child under the age of five | host: Homo sapiens | place: South Africa: Mafikeng, Mafikeng Provincial Hospital | collected 2019-09
ACTTTTAATCAATTGGTCGCAGGTTCGAATCCTGCACGACCCACCAATGTAAAAAAGCGCCCTAAAGGCGCTTTTTTGCTATTCAGGCATCTCTCAATTTCAATTCTTGACCCTGATGACATACTCCGCGCTTGCTGCGTAAACAACTTTACGTCGGAGGAATAAGACGCAAAGTGTGGCATTCGGCATCTCATACGTAATTCGAGTGACTTTTCCCCACCATTCGACTATCTTGTTTAGCATATAAAACAAATTACACCGATAACAGCGAATATTACGCTAATGTCGGTTTTAACGTTAAGCCTGTAAAACGAGATGGTAAGATGAGCGTAATGTTTGATCCAGACACGGCGATTTATCCTTTCCCCCCGAAGCCGACGCCGTTAAGCATTGATGAAAAAGCGTATTACCGCGAGAAGATAAAACGTCTGCTAAAAGAACGTAATGCGGTGATGGTTGCCCACTACTATACCGATCCCGAAATTCAACAACTGGCAGAAGAAACCGGTGGCTGTATTTCTGATTCTCTGGAAATGGCGCGCTTCGGTGCAAAGCATCCCGCTTCTACTTTGTTAGTCGCTGGGGTGAGATTTATGGGAGAAACCGCCAAAATTCTCAGTCCGGAAAAAACAATTCTGATGCCGACACTTCAGGCTGAATGTTCACTGGATCTCGGCTGCCCTGTTGAAGAATTTAACGCATTTTGCGATGCCCATCCCGATCGTACTGTCGTCGTCTACGCCAACACTTCTGCTGCGGTAAAAGCGCGCGCAGATTGGGTGGTAACTTCAAGCATTGCCGTCGAACTTATTGATCATCTTGATAGTTTGGGTGAAAAAATCATCTGGGCACCCGACAAACATCTGGGGCGTTACGTGCAAAAACAGACGGGTGGAGACATTCTATGCTGGCAGGGTGCCTGTATTGTGCATGATGAATTTAAGACTCAGGCGTTAACCCGCTTGCAAGAAGAATACCCGGATGCTGCCATACTGGTGCATCCAGAATCACCACAAGCTATTGTCGATATGGCGGATGCGGTCGGTTCCACCAGTCAACTGATCGCTGCTGCGAAAACATTGCCACATCAGAGGCTTATTGTGGCAACCGATCGGGGTATTTTCTACAAAATGCAGCAGGCGGTGCCAGATAAAGAGTTACTGGAAGCACCAACCGCAGGTGAGGGTGCAACCTGCCGCAGCTGCGCGCATTGTCCGTGGATGGCCATGAATGGCCTTCAGGCCATCGCAGAGGCATTAGAACAGGAAGGAAGCAATCACGAGGTTCATGTTGATGAAAGGCTGCGAGAGAGGGCGCTGGTGCCGCTCAATCGTATGCTGGATTTTGCGGCTACACTACGTGGATAACGAATAATAAGGCGTAACGTTACGCTTTGGGGGAAAGATGGATTTTTTTAGTGTGCAGAATATCCTGGTACATATACCAATAGGGGCAGGCGGTTATGATCTCTCATGGATCGAAGCGGTAGGCACGATCGCCGGGTTGCTGTGTATTGGCCTTGCCAGTCTGGAGAAGATCAGCAACTACTTCTTTGGCCTGATCAACGTCACCTTGTTTGGCATTATTTTCTTTCAGATTCAGCTGTATGCCAGCCTGCTATTACAGGTGTTTTTCTTTGCCGCGAATATTTACGGTTGGTATGCGTGGTCGCGACAAACCAGTCAGAACGAGGCGGAGTTGAAAATTCGCTGGTTGCCATTGCCGAAGGCACTCAGCTGGTTGGCGGTTTGCGTTGTTTCGATTGGTCTGATGACGGTATTTATCAATCCGGTGTTTGCATTTTTGACCCGCGTGGCAGTCATGATCATGCAAGCATTAGGATTACAGGTTGTGATGCCTGAACTGCAACCGGACGCTTTCCCGTTCTGGGATTCATGCATGATGGTGTTATCTATCGTGGCAATGATTCTGATGACGCGTAAGTATGTGGAAAACTGGCTGTTGTGGGTGATTATTAACGTGATTAGCGTCGTTATTTTTGCACTTCAGGGCGTTTACGCCATGTCTCTGGAGTACATCATCCTGACCTTTATTGCGCTCAACGGCAGCCGGATGTGGATCAACAGCGCACGTGAAAGAGGCTCACGCGCGCTGTCCCATTAATGGTGATGATGTGAATGGCCAGACACCCCTTCATTCAGGTGGCAGTCTGGCCCATGACAAGGTTGATATTCCATCTGAATGGTGGCGTGCTCAATCTGATAGTGATCCATCAGGTAGTGTTGGATCTGATCCAACAAGGCATCGTGATCGTGTGGCGGGATCACCTGCACATGCAACGTCATCACCGGCTTCTCGCCTACCATCCATACATGTACATGGTGCACATTGCGGACTTCCGGGATTTCCCGGCACATACGACGCTTCAGTTCAGCGATATCCAGCGATACCGGTGCACCTTCAAGTAATTCATTCACGCTATCTTTCAACAGTCGCCACGCGCTACGCAGAACCAGAAGCGACACCAGTATCGAGAGAATGGGGTCAGCAGGTGTCCAGCCAGTCCAGATAATAATCAACGCGGCAATAATAGCCCCAACCGAACCCAGCAGGTCCCCGAGCACATGCAGTGCCGCTGCTCGTACGTTGAGGTTTTTCTCTTCGCTGCCGTGATGAAGTAACCAGAAAGAAAGTATATTTGCCAGCAACCCAGCCACGGCAATTGCCATCATCATGCCGCCCTCGACCGGACGCGGCGTGCGGAAGCGTTCTATCGCCTCCCAGACAATCAAAATGGTAATTACCACGAGGGCTATGGCATTCACAAACGCCGCGAGCGTGGTCAGTCTTAGCCAACCGAAAGTGTGGCGAATGGTGGGAGGACGACGTGAAAATTGCACGGCGAGTAGGGCGAAAAGCAGGGCGGCAGTATCGGTCAACATATGACCCGCATCGGCCAGCAATGCCAGAGAACCAGAAAGAAAACCACCAACGACTTCTACCAGCATAAACCCGGCAGTCACGCCGAAAGCATACAACAAGCGACGAGCATTATTATCTTCTGGCAGGTGTGAGGACGTGTGTGAGTGTGAGTGCGCCATGACGAGTCATCCCTTAATTATTCTCACTTAACTTTATGACATCATACTGCTTTTAGAAGTGAAAAATTAAAAGGGAGAGACTCCGCTCTCCCATTATTGGCTATTTTGCAGGGTTACTGCGTGGTACCGTCGGTTTTGGTATCGACATCATTATTGATGCCATCACCGGTTTGTACCTTTTTATTGATATCCGGACAGCGACCATCTTTGCACATGGTGTTCTTGTGCTCTTCATCTTTGGTCATTCCGTCATTGTTCATTGAAGAACCATCCGAATGCAGCATTGTGCCGCCAGAACCGGTATTTACCCCGTTATTGTCGACGTTATTTGGCGCGACATTTTCACGGGCGTCAGGGGCTACCTGGCCCGCATCAGCTGCGGCGTTTGCCTGGCCGTTATTAGTTTGCGCTCCGCTATCGGCAGCCAGTGCGGCACCGCTGGCAAGGCTTAGAGTGGCAGTCAGAAATAATGTGGCCAGTTTTGTCATTTTCATAGGATGCTCCTGTTATGGTCGTTATGTCGGATAACCTCTTCCAACAGTGCATTTGCAGGTGAATATAAGGCATTGGTTTAAGATTTCAGCCAGGTTATGAAACGCAGCAGAGAATCTTGAAATAATTAACAAACAAAGGAGTTACAGTTAGAAATTGTAGGAGAGATCTCGTTTTTCGCGACAATCTGGCGTTTTTCTTGCTAATTCCAGGATTAATCCGTTCATAGTGTAAAACCCCGTTTACACATTCTGACGGAAGATATAGATTGGAAGTATTGCATTCACTAAGATAAGTATGGCAACACTGGAACAGACATGAATTATCAGAACGACGATTTACGCATCAAAGAAATCAAAGAGTTACTTCCTCCTGTCGCATTGCTGGAAAAATTCCCCGCTACTGAAAATGCCGCGAATACGGTTGCCCATGCCCGAAAAGCGATCCATAAGATCCTGAAAGGTAATGATGATCGCCTGTTGGTTGTGATTGGCCCATGCTCAATTCATGATCCTGTCGCGGCAAAAGAGTATGCCACTCGCTTGCTGGCGCTGCGTGAAGAGCTGAAAGATGAGCTGGAAATCGTAATGCGCGTCTATTTTGAAAAGCCGCGTACCACGGTGGGCTGGAAAGGGCTGATTAACGATCCGCATATGGATAATAGCTTCCAGATCAACGACGGTCTGCGTATAGCCCGTAAATTGCTGCTTGATATTAACGACAGCGGTCTGCCAGCGGCAGGTGAGTTTCTCGATATGATCACCCCACAATATCTCGCTGACCTGATGAGCTGGGGCGCAATTGGCGCACGTACCACCGAATCGCAGGTGCACCGCGAACTGGCATCAGGGCTTTCTTGTCCGGTCGGCTTCAAAAATGGCACCGACGGTACGATTAAAGTGGCTATCGATGCCATTAATGCCGCCGGTGCGCCGCACTGCTTCCTGTCCGTAACGAAATGGGGGCATTCGGCGATTGTGAATACCAGCGGTAACGGCGATTGCCATATCATTCTGCGCGGCGGTAAAGAGCCTAACTACAGCGCGAAGCACGTTGCTGAAGTGAAAGAAGGGCTGAACAAAGCAGGCCTGCCAGCACAGGTGATGATCGATTTCAGCCATGCTAACTCGTCCAAACAATTCAAAAAGCAGATGGATGTTTGTGCTGACGTTTGCCAGCAGATTGCCGGTGGCGAAAAGGCCATTATTGGCGTGATGGTGGAAAGCCATCTGGTGGAAGGCAATCAGAGCCTCGAGAGCGGGGAGCCGCTGGCCTACGGTAAGAGCATCACCGATGCCTGCATCGGCTGGGAAGATACCGATGCTCTGTTACGTCAACTGGCGAATGCAGTAAAAGCGCGTCGCGGGTAAGGTTTAATTGTCGGATGCGCCGTCAGAGTGGCGTATCCGATGAATCACCACAGGCCTGATAAGTCGCGCAGCGTCGCATCAGGCAATGTGCTCCATTGTTAGCAACAAAAAAGCCGACTCACTTGCAGTCGGCTTTCTCATTTTAAACGAATGACGTTTACTTCGCTTTACCCTGGTTTGCAACCGCCGCTGCTTTCGCTGCGATCTCGTCAGCATTACCCAGATAATAGCGTTTCAGCGGTTTGAAATTCTCGTCGAACTCATACACCAGCGGCACGCCAGTCGGGATATTAAGCTCAAGAATCTCTTCTTCGCTCATGTTATCAAGATATTTCACCAGCGCACGTAAAGAGTTACCGTGTGCAGCGATGATCACGCGCTCACCGCTCTTCATACGCGGCAGAATAGTTTCATTCCAGTAAGGGATCACGCGGTCAATGGTCAGCGCCAGGCTTTCCGTCAGCGGCAGTTCTTTCTCGCTCAGTTTCGCGTAACGCGGATCGTGACCCGGATAACGCTCATCATCTTTAGTCAGTTCCGGCGGAGTCACTGCAAAACCACGACGCCACTGTTTCACCTGCTCGTCGCCATACTTTTCAGCAGTTTCCGCTTTGTTCAGACCCTGCAACGCACCGTAGTGACGTTCGTTCAGTTTCCAGGATTTCTCAACGGGCAGCCATGCCTGATCCAGTTCGTCCAGCACATTCCACAGGGTATGGATAGCGCGTTTCAGCACAGAAGTGTAAGCAAAGTCAAAGCTGTAACCTTCCTCTTTCAGCAGCTTACCTGCTGCTTTTGCTTCGCTTACGCCTTTCTCAGACAGATCCACGTCGTACCAACCGGTGAAACGGTTTTCTTTGTTCCACTGACTTTCGCCATGACGAACCAGAACCAGCTTAGTTACAGCCATATACTTACTCCTCAAATCATCTTTTAATGATAATAATTCTCATTATATTGCCGCGACGAAGCAACAGCAATGCTTACGCATAACCATAGCGAAAATAGTGGCGCAGTGTAAGGTTGTTGTGAATATTGAGTTGCAAATATGTCGGTGTTTGCTGGTGATTTGAACAATATGAGATAAAGCCCTCATGACGAGGGCGTAACATTACTCAGCAATAAACTGATATTCCGTCAGGCTGGAATACTCTTCGCCAGGACGCAGGAAGCAGTCCGGTTGCGGCCATTCAGGGTGGTTCGGGCTGTCCGGTAGAAACTCGCTTTCCAGAGCCAGCCCTTGCCAGTCGGCGTAAGGTTCGGTTCCCCGCGACGGTGTGCCGCCGAGGAAGTTGCCGGAGTAGAATTGCAGAGCCGGAGCGGTGGTGTAGACCTTCAGCTGCAATTTTTCATCTGCTGACCAGACATGCGCCGCCACTTTCTTGCCATCGCCTTTGGCCTGTAACAAGAATGCGTGATCGTAACCTTTCACTTTGCGCTGATCGTCGTCGGCAAGAAACTCACTGGCGATGATTTTGGCGCTGCGGAAATCAAAAGACGTTCCGGCGACAGATTTCAGGCCGTCGTGCGGAATGCCGCCTTCATCAACCGGCAGATATTCGTCCGCCAGAATCTGCAACTTGTGATTGCGCACGTCAGACTGCTCGCCGTCAAGATTGAAATAGACGTGATTAGTCATATTCACCGGGCAAGGTTTATCAACTGTGGCGCGATAAGTAATGGAGATACGGTTATCGTCGGTCAGACGATATTGCACCGTCGCGCCGAGATTACCCGGGAAGCCCTGATCACCATCATCTGAACTCAGGGCAAACAGCACCTGACGATCGTTCTGGTTCACAATCTGCCAGCGACGTTTGTCGAACCCTTCCGGCCCGCCGTGCAGCTGGTTAACGCCCTGACTTGGCGAAAGCGTCACGGTTTCACCGTCAAAGGTATAACGGCTATTGGCGATACGGTTGGCATAACGACCAATAGAGGCCCCCAGAAACGCGGCCTGATCCTGATAGCATTCCGGGCTGGCACAGCCGAGCAGCGCCTCGCGGACGCTGCCATCGGAAAGCGGAATACGGGCGGAAAGTAAAGTCGCACCCCAGTCCATCAGCGTGACTACCATCCCTGCGTTGTTACGCAAAGTTAACAGTCGGTACGGCTGACCATCGGGTGCCAGTGCGGGAGTTTCGTTCAGCACTGTCCTGCTCCTTGTGATGGTTTACAAACGTAAAAAGTCTCTTTAATACCTGTTTTTGCTTCATATTGTTCAGCGACAGCTTGCTGTACGGCAGGCACCAGCTCTTCCGGGATCAGCGCGACGATACAGCCGCCAAATCCGCCGCCGGTCATGCGTACGCCACCTTTGTCGCCAATCACAGCTTTGACGATTTCTACCAGAGTGTCAATTTGCGGCACGGTGATTTCGAAATCATCGCGCATAGAGGCATGAGACTCCGCCATCAACTCGCCCATACGTTTCAGGTCGCCTTGCTCCAGCGCGCTGGCAGCTTCAACGGTGCGGGCGTTTTCAGTCAGTATATGACGCACGCGTTTTGCCACGATCGGGTCCAGTTCATGCGCAACAGCGTTGAACTCTTCAATGGTGACATCACGCAGGGCTGGCTGCTGGAAGAAACGCGCACCGGTTTCGCACTGTTCACGACGGGTGTTGTATTCGCTGCCAACCAGGGTACGTTTGAAGTTACTGTTGATGATGACGACAGCCACACCTTTGGGCATGGAAACTGCTTTGGTCCCCAGTGAGCGGCAATCGATCAGCAAGGCATGATCTTTCTTGCCGAGCGCGGAAATTAGCTGATCCATGATCCCGCAGTTACAGCCTACAAACTGGTTTTCTGCTTCCTGACCGTTAAGCGCGATTTGTGCGCCGTCCAGCGGCAGATGATAAAGCTGCTGCAATACGGTTCCGACCGCGACTTCCAGTGAAGCGGAAGAACTTAACCCGGCACCCTGCGGCACATTGCCGCTGATCACCATGTCCACGCCGCCGAAGCTGTTGTTACGCAGTTGCAGATGTTTCACCACGCCACGAACGTAGTTAGCCCATTGATAGTTTTCATGTGCGACAATGGGCGCATCGAGGGAAAACTCGTCGAGCTGATTTTCATAATCGGCTGCCATCACGCGAACTTTACGGTCATCGCGTGGTGCACAACTGATCACGGTTTGATAATCAATCGCGCAGGGCAGAACGAAACCGTCGTTGTAGTCGGTGTGTTCACCAATCAAATTCACGCGGCCAGGCGCCTGAATGGTGTGAGTGGCAGGGTAGACAAATGCGTTGGCAAACAGAGATTGTGTTTTTTCTTTCAGACTCATTTCTTACACTCCGGATTCGCGAAAATGGATATCGCTGACTGCGCGCAAACGCTCTGCTGCCTGTTCTGCGGTCAGGTCTCGCTGGGTCTCTGCCAGCATTTCATAACCAACCATAAATTTACGTACGGTGGCGGAGCGCAGCAGAGGCGGATAAAAGTGCGCGTGCAGCTGCCAGTGTTGATTCTCTTCGCCATTAAATGGCGCGCCGTGCCAGCCCATAGAGTAGGGGAAGGAGCACTGGAAGAGGTTGTCATAACGACTGGTCAGCTTTTTCAACGCCAGCGCCAGATCGCTGCGCTGGGCGTCGGTCAAATCGGTGATCCGTAAAACGTGGGCTTTGGGCAGCAGTAGCGTTTCGAACGGCCAGGCAGCCCAGTAAGGCACGACGGCTAACCAGTGTTCGGTTTCGACAACGGTACGGCTACCGTCTGCCAGCTCGCGCTGAACATAATCCACCAGCATTGGTGATTTCTGTTCGGCAAAATATTCTTTTTGCAGGCGGTCTTCGCGCTCAGCTTCGTTAGGCAGGAAGCTATTTGCCCAAATCTGACCGTGCGGATGCGGGTTAGAGCAGCCCATCGCCGCGCCTTTGTTTTCAAAAACCTGCACCCATGGGTACGTTTTCCCCAGTTCTGCGGTTTGCTCCTGCCAGGTTTTGACGATTTCCGTCAATGCTGCAACGCTGAGCTCTGGCAGCGTTTTACTGTGATCCGGTGAAAAGCAGATCACCCGGCTGGTGCCGCGCGCGCTCTGGCAACGCATCAGCGGATCGTGACTTTCTGGCGCATCTGGCGTGTCAGACATCAAAGCCGCAAAGTCATTAGTGAAAACGTAAGTCCCGGTGTAATCGGGGTTTTTATCGCCTGTCACCCGCACATTACCTGCGCAGAGGAAGCAATCTGGATCGTGCGCAGGTAACACCTGTTTGGCTGGCGTTTCCTGCGCCCCCTGCCAGGGGCGCTTAGCGCGGTGCGGTGAAACCAGAATCCATTGCCCGGTGAGCGGGTTGTAGCGGCGATGTGGATGATCAACGGGATTAAATTGCGTCATGGTCGTTCCTTAATCGGGATATCCCTGTGGATGGCGTGACTGCCAGTGCCAGGTGTCCTGCGCCATTTCATCGAGTGTGCGCGTTACGCGCCAGTTCAGTTCACGGTCGGCTTTGCTGGCGTCCGCCCAGTAGGCCGGAAGGTCGCCCTCGCGACGCGGTGCAAAATGATAATTAACCGGTTTGCCGCAGGCTTTGCTGAAGGCATTAACTACGTCCAGCACGCTGTTGCCTACGCCAGCGCCGAGGTTGTAGATGTGTACGCCTGGCTTGTTCGCCAGTTTTTCCATCGCCACGACGTGACCGTCCGCCAGATCCATTACGTGGATGTAATCGCGTACGCCAGTACCATCTTCGGTCGGATAATCGTTACCAAAAATCGCCAGCGAGTCGCGACGGCCTACAGCAACCTGGGCGATGTATGGCATCAGGTTATTCGGAATGCCTTGCGGATCTTCGCCCATATCGCCCGACGGATGCGCGCCAACCGGGTTGAAGTAGCGCAGCAGGGCAATGCTCCAGTCCGGCTGGGCTTTTTGCAGATCGGTGAGGATCTGTTCCACCATCAGCTTGCTTTTGCCGTAAGGGCTTTGCGGTGTGCCGGTCGGGAAGCTTTCAACGTATGGAATTTTGGGCTGATCGCCATAAACGGTGGCGGAGGAGCTAAAAATAAAGTTTTTGACGTTAGCGGCGCGCATGGCGCTAATCAGGCGCAGAGTGCCGTTGACATTGTTGTCGTAATATTCCAGCGGTTTTTGTACCGATTCGCCCACGGCTTTCAGCCCGGCGAAGTGGATCACGGTGTCGATAGCGTGATCGTGCAGGATCTCGGTCATCAACGCTTCGTTACGAATATCGCCTTCAACAAACGTTGGATGTTTGCCGCCTAAACGCTCGATAACAGGCAGTACGCTGCGCTTACTGTTACAGAGGTTATCAAGAATGATGACATCATGACCGTTTTGCAGTAATTGCACACAGGTATGACTTCCAATGTAACCGCTACCACCGGTAACCAGAACTCTCATAATTCGCTCCATTAGGCTTATGGTATGAAATAACCATAGCATAACAAAGATGCGAAAAGTGTGACATGGAATAAATTAGTGGAATCGTTTACACAAGAATTTAGCCGTTTTTTATGCGCGATTAAGTGATTATAAAACAGAGGGTTTATGAATGATTGCGCTTTTTATCTGAAAAAAGACGCGGTTTCATGCCTGCATGCGTCGAACCGTTGGCCGGAGAGGGCGCTAAGGCCGCCTCCGGCAAGGTCAGCACTACCGACTCAATATATTTTTGTCAGCACATAGCGATAGAGTCCACCGTCCGGCACGAACTCAAGACGATGGGTAATACAGGCAGGCGCATCTTCAGCGTGGTGCGAAACAAACAACAATTGCGTTTCACCTTCGCTAATCAGCACATCAACAAAACGGCGGATAAGCTGGCGATTCAGCGGATCAAGCCCCTGTAGTGGTTCATCGAGAATAAGCAACGTCGGATGTTTCACCAGTGCGCGGACAATCAGCGCCAGACGCTGCTGTCCCCAGGAAAGACTATGGAACGGAGCGTCAGCCGTGCGTTTATCAATGCCGAGAATATCCAGCCACTGCTGCACCAGTTTTTGCTGGCGATCCGAAACGGCCTGATAAATGCCAATCGAATCAAAATAGCCAGAAAGAATCACATTACGCACGGTAGTGCTGACCCGGTAATCCAGATGCAAACTACTGCTGACGTAACCGATATGCTTTTTGATATCCCAGATGGTTTCGCCGCTGCCGCGACGTCGTCCGAAAAGCGTCAAATCGTTGCTGTAACCTTGCGGATGATCGCCAGTAACCAGGCTTAATAACGTCGATTTTCCTGCACCATTTGGCCCGACAATTTGCCAGTGTTCGCCTGGATTCACCTGCCAGCTAAGGTTATTAAGAATGGGGCGATCGTTATAAGAAACCACGCCATTGTTCAGCACAATGCGCGGTTCGTTGGCGGGTAAGGCGTGACGTGCTGAAGGTTCATCCGGCTCCGGCAGTTGCACACCTTCAAGCTGTTCACTATGCGCCAGTTGCGCGACGAGTGCTTGTTGGAGCAGTTCCTCTTTAGCGCCAGTTTCCGCTAACGTGCAATCCGCCAGCACGCCAGCAAACTGGACAAACTCCGGGATCTCATCGAAGCGATTGAGCACCAGTACCAGAGTAATACCGGACTGATGTAACGAGGCGAGTCGCTCAGCCAGCTGCTGACGTGAGGCAACATCCAGGCCATCGAACGGCTCATCAAGAATCAACAAGTCAGGCTCCGACATCAGCGCCTGACACAGCAGGGTTTTTCGCGTCTCGCCAGTGGAAAGGTATTTAAAGCGTCGGTCGAGGAGGGCGGTAATACCGAACTGCTGCGCCAGTTGCATGCAACGCGGTGCATCCTTTACTTCATCCTGAATGATCTCAGCCGTAGTGCGTCCGGTGTCATCTTCGCCAGGGCCGAGCATATCGGTGTTATTCCGCTGCCATTCGTCGCTGACGAGTTTTTGCAATTGCTCGAAGGAGAGACGAGTGATGTGGGAAAACTGGCTTTGCCGTTCACCTTTCAAAAGCGGAAGTTCCCCCGCCAGCGCGCGGGCCAGGGCCGATTTCCCGCTTCCATTCGAACCGACAAACGCCCAACTATCACCCGCGTTTAACGTTAGCTGAGGCAATTGCAGCGTTTTTGTGTCGCTAAGACGAAACGTGCCTTGCAAAATTTGCAACGATGACATTTTATATCCCACTTTGTGCAGCGATTACTGACAGGGATACGTGTTTCATAACAAATTGTCAACACGCTTAGCACAGCGTGGCGATAATCACGCTGTCGGCATTAAAGTAGGCCGTGACATTCTGTCCTTGCTGAAGAGAAGTCGCTTCATTTACCGGCACTGTGGCGCACAGTGTTTGCCCGTCGGGTAGCGCCATTAATACTTCGCACTGCTCTGCGCCGCGCTCAATATGACTAATAATACCCGGTAATTGGTTGTCAGCGTTTTGCGCGACCGCCTCGTCCTGAGTAATACCTACCCACGGCGCTTTTAGCAATATCAACACTTCTTTGCCTTCATCCAGCCCCAGACGCGCGCCGCTTTGTGCGGTAATTGCGACTTTCAGGCGTGTTTTTCCGTCAGCCAGTAAGACATCAACATGCTGTTGAACGTCATCATGATCGCGGGCGGTGATGGTACCGAACCACTGGTTACGGGCGCTGGTTTGCAGTGAAAAACGTGAGATCGCGGCCAGCAGGCTGTTCATCGGCAGGGCGTCATCGTCACTTAACACATCAAAGGCTTTTTGCTGGATTTGCGCCAGTAAGTCATAGAGCTGAATCAGTCGCTGACCATAGCGGGTCAGTACTGCGCCGCCGCCACCTTTACCGCCTGTTGCGCGCTCGACCAGAATATGCTCACTTAACTGATTCATCTCGTTAATGGCATCCCAGGCGCTTTTATAGCTAATACCGGCATCTTTCGCTCCCTGGCTAATGGAACCGGAAAGCGCAATGTGTTTTAGTAGCGAAATGCGGCGCGGGTCGGCGAATAATTTTTGTTGGAGCTTAAGGGTGAGAAGGATTTCGGCCTGCATAACAATGTCCTGGCAAAAGTCTTATTGTGACGGAAAACGAACGCCACGCAAAGCTGACCGCACAAAAGGGGAGTGCTTTTCTGTGCTTAGCGGTTAGAATAGTCTCATGACTATATCTGGAGTTGACCATGTTAGAGTTATTAAAAAGTCTGGTATTCGCCGTAATCATGGTACCTGTCGTGATGGCCATCATCCTGGGTCTGATTTACGGTCTTGGTGAAGTATTCAACATCTTTTCTGGTGTTGGTAAAAAAGACCAGCCCGGACAAAATCATTGATTCCCTGAATGCCCGCTTAGTCGGGCATTTTCTTTTTCTCAACTTCCTGCTTTTCCTGCCGATATTTTTTCTTATCTACCTCACAAAGGTTAGCAATAACTGCTGGGAAAATTCCGAGTTAGTCGTTATATTGTCGCCTACATAACGTTACATTAAGGGGTTACCAATGGCTCGTAAATGGTTGAACTTGTTTGCCGGGGCGGCACTCTCTTTCGCTGTTGCTGGCAATGCACTGGCAGATGAAGGGAAAATCACGGTGTTCGCCGCCGCATCACTGACTAACGCAATGCAGGACATTGCTACGCAGTTTAAAAAAGAGAAAGGCGTGGATGTGGTTTCTTCTTTCGCTTCGTCATCTACTCTCGCCCGTCAGATTGAAGCGGGTGCGCCTGCGGATCTGTTTATTTCTGCCGATCAGAAATGGATGGATTATGCGGTTGATAAAAAAGCGATCGATACAGCTACGCGTCAGACACTGCTCGGCAATAGCCTGGTCGTTGTAGCACCGAAAGCCAGCGTGCAGAAAGATTTCACCATCGACAGCAAAACCAACTGGACTTCACTGCTGAATGGCGGTCGCCTGGCGGTTGGCGATCCGGAACATGTTCCCGCTGGCATTTATGCAAAAGAAGCACTGCAAAAACTGGGCGCATGGGATACGCTCTCTCCGAAACTGGCCCCAGCGGAAGATGTTCGTGGGGCGCTGGCGCTGGTCGAACGTAACGAAGCGCCTCTGGGCATTGTCTACGGTTCTGACGCAGTTGCCAGCAAAGGGGTAAAAGTGGTTGCCACCTTCCCGGAAGATTCACATAAAAAAGTGGAATATCCGGTTGCTGTTGTGGAAGGGCATAACAATGCGACAGTGAAAGCATTTTATGATTATCTGAAGGGACCGCAGGCAGCGGAAATCTTTAAACGTTACGGATTTACAATCAAGTAATGATACTGACCGATCCAGAATGGCAGGCAGTTTTATTAAGCCTGAAAGTTTCTTCCCTGGCTGTGCTGTTTAGCCTGCCGTTTGGGATCTTTTTTGCCTGGTTACTGGTGCGTTGCACGTTTCCGGGCAAAGCTCTGCTCGACAGCGTACTGCATCTACCGCTGGTGTTACCGCCCGTGGTCGTCGGTTACTTATTATTAGTTTTGATGGGACGGCGCGGATTTATCGGTGAACGTCTGTATGACTGGTTTGGTATTACCTTCGCCTTTAGCTGGCGCGGCGCGGTTCTCGCTGCCGCCGTCATGTCGTTTCCGCTGATGGTGCGGGCAATTCGTCTGGCGCTGGAAGGGGTTGATGTCAAACTGGAACAGGCCGCAAGAACACTGGGGGCCGGGCGCTGGCGCGTTTTCTTTACTATCACGTTACCGCTGACCTTACCGGGAATTATTGTTGGTACGGTACTGGCTTTTGCTCGTTCTCTCGGTGAGTTTGGTGCAACCATCACCTTTGTGTCGAACATTCCTGGTGAAACGCGAACCATTCCTTCTGCCATGTATACCCTGATCCAGACCCCCGGCGGGGAAAGTGGAGCGGCGAGACTGTGCATTATTTCTATTGCGCTGGCGATGATCTCCCTGTTGATTTCAGAATGGCTGGCCAGAATCAGCCGTGAACGGGCGGGGCGCTAATCATGCTGGAACTGAATTTTTCCCAGACGTTGGGCAACCATTGCCTGACTATTAATGAAACGCTGCCCGCCAATGGCATCACTGCTATCTTTGGCGTCTCCGGTGCCGGAAAAACTTCGCTGATTAACGCCATCAGTGGACTGACGCGCCCGCAAAAAGGGCGGATTGTCCTCAATGGGCGGGTACTAAATGATGCCGAAAAAGGTATCTGCCTGACGCCGGAAAAGCGTCGCGTTGGCTATGTTTTTCAGGATGCGCGGCTGTTCCCGCATTACAAAGTGCGTGGCAATCTGCGCTACGGCATGTCGAAAAGTATGGTCGATCAGTTCGATAAGCTGGTGGCGCTTTTAGACATTGAACCGTTGCTTGACCGTTTACCAGGCAGCCTGTCCGGAGGCGAAAAACAGCGCGTGGCGATTGGTCGGGCTTTGCTGACAGCACCGGAATTGCTGTTGCTGGATGAACCGCTGGCGTCACTGGATATTCCGCGTAAACGCGAACTGTTGCCTTATCTGCAACGGCTGACACGGGAAATCAACATTCCGATGTTGTATGTCAGCCATTCGCTGGATGAGATCCTCCATCTGGCAGACAGAGTGATGGTACTGGAAAACGGTCAGGTGAAAGCCTTTGGCGCGCTGGAGGAAGTGTGGGGCAGTAGCGTGATGAATCCGTGGCTGCCGAAAGAGCAACAAAGTAGCATTCTGAAAGTGACGGTGCTTGAGCATCATCCGCATTACGCGATGACCGCGCTGGCGCTGGGCGATCAGCATTTGTGGGTCAATAAGCTGGACGAACCGCTGCAAGCTGCGCTACGTATCCGCATTCAGGCTTCCGATGTTTCTCTGGTTTTACAACCGCCGCAGCAAACCAGCATTCGTAACGTATTGCGGGCAAAAGTTGTTAATAGTTATGACGACAACGGCCAGGTGGAAGTGGAACTGGAAGTCGGCGGTAAAACGCTGTGGGCGCGTATCAGCCCGTGGGCCAGGGATGAACTGGCGATCAAACCTGGCCTGTGGCTGTACGCGCAAATTAAAAGTGTGTCGATAACCGCCTGATTAAATCAGGTGGCTATAAATGAACTGGGCAATGCTGTCGGTGGTGTTATCACCAATCACAATGTTGGCGCGCGCTTTTACCGCGTCATCGGCGTTGCCCATCGCCACGCCTGTACCAGCGGCTTCCAGCATACTGATATCATTAAAGTTATCGCCGAATGCCACGACGTTTTCCATCGACCAACCTTGCGCCTCAACCCATTTCGTCAAACGTTTACCTTTGCTGTTGCCGCCGCGTGCAATATCAACCTGATCGTGCCAGGACCATTCACACTCCAGTCCCAGTTCATGTTCGACATGCTTACCAAAATGCTGCAATTGCGGCAGGTCATCGTGCGTCAGGGCGAACTTCCATACGGCGTTAACTTGTTGCGCCGTTTCAGCCAGAGAAGCGACTTGTGTGAAAGTCGGACGCTGTTCCGGCGGCAGGGTTTGCGCCCAGTTAGATGTGCGAATGACATGCCCGGTCGGGTGCTCATAGACCATTGCATCATCGACATACATCAGACCGTGAATGTGGTGTTCATTCAGCATCTCAATGAGTTGCAGGGCTTTAATAACGGGCATTGGGTCCGCTTCCAGCACGGTTTTTGCATGATAATCATACAAATAGGTGCCATTACAGCAAATAGCAGGTGTATCCAGCGCCAGCGCCTGATAAAAAGGATGAATAGCGACGTGATGGCGACCTGTGACGATGATTAATTGATAGCCTGCTTCGCGAGCGCGGGCCAGGGCTTCTATCGATGAAGGAAGCAGGGTCTTTTTCGGGGTCAATAAGGTGCCGTCTAAGTCGAGAGCAATCACGCGTGTGGTCATGGCGTATTCCAGATTAAGGTTAAGAATTTTCGTCTGCGCGAATGGTACACCGATACCACTATCGGACAAAATTCTGCGTTTTAATTCAGCATTCACCGCCAAAAGCGACTAATTTTAGCTGTTACAGTCAGTTGCTAAATGCAAAGGAGCATTCATGAAGCAAACAGTTTATATCGCCAGCCCTGAGAGCCAGCAAATTCACGTCTGGAATCTGAATCATGAAGGCGCACTGACGCTGACACAGGTTGTCGATGTGCCGGGGCAGGTGCAGCCGATGGTGGTCAGCCCGGACAAACGTTATCTCTATGTTGGTGTTCGCCCTGAGTTTCGCGTCCTGGCGTATCGTATCGCCCCGGACGATGGCGCACTGACCTTTGCCGCAGAGTCTGCGCTGCCGGGTAGTCCGACGCATATTTCCACCGATCACCAGGGGCAGTTTGTCTTTGTAGGTTCTTACAATGCGGGTAACGTGAGCGTAACGCGTCTGGAAGATGGCCTGCCAGTGGGCGTCGTCGATGTGGTCGAGGGGCTGGACGGTTGCCATTCCGCCAATATCTCACCGGACAACCGTACGCTGTGGGTTCCGGCATTAAAGCAGGATCGCATTTGCCTGTTTACGGTCAGCGATGATGGTCATCTCGTGGCGCAGGACCCTGCGGAAGTGACCACCGTTGAAGGGGCCGGCCCGCGTCATATGGTATTCCATCCAAACGAACAATATGCGTATTGCGTCAATGAGTTAAACAGCTCAGTGGATGTCTGGGAACTGAAAGATCCGCACGGTAATATCGAATGTGTCCAGACGCTGGATATGATGCCGGAAAACTTCTCCGACACCCGTTGGGCGGCTGATATTCATATCACCCCGGATGGTCGCCATTTATACGCCTGCGACCGTACCGCCAGCCTGATTACCGTTTTCAGCGTTTCGGAAGATGGCAGCGTGTTGAGTAAAGAAGGCTTCCAGCCAACGGAAACCCAGCCGCGCGGCTTCAATGTTGATCACAGCGGCAAGTATCTGATTGCCGCCGGGCAAAAATCTCACCACATCTCGGTATACGAAATTGTTGGCGAGCAGGGGCTACTGCATGAAAAAGGCCGCTATGCGGTCGGGCAGGGACCAATGTGGGTGGTGGTTAACGCACACTAACCGCTGATTTACCCGGCGCAGTCTCTCCTGCGCCGGTGTATTAACCTATCTCCTGTAACGCGTGTCTCTGGCGTTCGACGATATTGGTCCACAAATTGTCTTTATCGTCAGTCCATAAATTAATCAGCAAGGCAAAAAAGCGTTCTGCTGCTGGAGAAAGTACGGCATCTTTACGGCGAATTATTCCCAATGTTCGACGTATAACGGGTTCCACCAATGGGATACCAATAATCGAAGAATAGGGCGCATGAGGCATTGCCAGGCCAGGAAGCGCCGAAATCCCCAGTCCCGCCTCCACCAGTCCTAATGACGTCGAAAGATGACGCACTTCGTAAAACCAGTCCAGCTTCCAGGGCTTGTCGGCCAGCTGTTGTTCTATCAACAGTCGGTTGCCGCTGGAGGAGCGTACGTCAATCATTTTGTAACCCACTAACTCCTGCCATTCTACAAGCTGCTTTTTGGCCAATGGATGGTCACGCCGACAGGCCAGCACGAACGGCTCGTTGACCAGTGGGGTAAAATCAATGGATGAATTTGTGACGTTGTTCATGTTTATGCCAAAGTCTGATTCGTTACACAGCACCGATTCCATGCAATTATTCGTGCCTTGTTCCAGAATCCGCACTTTAATATTGGGATACAGCTCATTAAATTTACCGATTGCCAGCGGTAAAAAATAAAATACTGCGGTCGGAATACACGCTAACGTCACCATACCACGATGATAAGCATTCATATCACGAATATTAAAAAGCGTTTCATCGAATTTCTTTATTAATTCCCGCGCCTCCGGGAGCAACCTTTTTCCTGCTTTTGTTAACGTAACCTTGCGAGTTGTACGCTCAAATAGTTGAATATGTAAATCTTCCTCCATCTTTTTTATTCTTCGCGTTAATGCAGGTTGCGTAATATTGAGTAATTTAGCGGCATTGTTAAACGAACTGGACTCTGCCAGTATGACAAATGCCTTCATACTTGATAATTCATGCTTCATTATTACTCCGGAAAATGGAAGCGACGATTTTGGGTGGCTGGCCGTTAAAAATTTTAACTGCATTTAGCCAACTTAAATTAATGAAAAAATGTTATTAATCGTTGAGCTAAAGTCATTAGAGATGCTTTGCCCTTAATGTAACCATATCGCAATAAGTTATGTTTTTAAATTGAGGGCATTATTATGAAAAAAATACCCTGCGTGATGATGCGAGGTGGAACCTCGAGGGGCGCGTTCCTGTTAGCGGAACATTTACCCGAAGATCAAACGCAGCGCGATAAAATATTGATGGCAATTATGGGTTCCGGTAACGATCTGGAAATTGACGGTATTGGCGGCGGTAATCCACTGACCAGTAAAGTCGCCATTATTAGCCGTTCCAGCGATCCGCGTGCTGATGTCGATTATCTGTTTGCGCAGGTAATCGTTCATGAGCAACGTGTCGATACCACGCCTAACTGCGGCAATATGCTGTCTGGTGTTGGGGCATTCGCCATTGAAAATGGTTTGATTGCAGCGACTTCGCCAGTTACTCGCGTACGTATCCGCAACGTCAATACGGGTACGTTCATCGAAGCTGATGTGCAAACGCCAAATGGTGTTGTCGAGTACGAGGGTAGCGCCAGAATTGACGGCGTACCGGGTACTGCCGCACCGGTTGCGCTCACTTTCCTGAATGCCGCTGGAACCAAAACCGGAAAAGTTTTCCCGACTGATAATCAGATTGATTATTTTGACGATGTCCCGGTGACCTGTATCGATATGGCGATGCCAGTCGTCATTATTCCGGCTGAATATCTGGGAAAAACAGGTTATGAATTACCGGCGGAACTGGATGCCGACAAAGCATTATTAGCCCGCATTGAATCTATCCGTCTACAAGCGGGTAAAGCAATGGGCTTAGGTGATGTCAGTAATATGGTTATCCCTAAACCTGTGCTTATTTCTCCAGCGCAGAAAGGCGGGGCAATTAATGTGCGTTATTTTATGCCGCATTCTTGCCATCGCGCGCTGGCGATAACCGGTGCTATTGCTATTTCCAGTAGTTGTGCATTGGAAGGCACCGTCACCCGACAAATCGTCCCTTCTGTAGGATACGGCAATATCAATATTGAACACCCCAGTGGTGCGCTCGACGTTCATTTAAGTAATGAAGGTCAGGATGCCACGACGTTACGCGCATCTGTTATTCGGACGACCAGAAAAATATTTTCCGGTGAAGTTTATCTTCCCTGAAAAAATTCGTTGTCAGGATAAGGACAATCAATAAAGGACTTCTGTATGAGTCATACAGAAAGAACAGGATTTTAAATGAATAAGAAATCGTTATGGAAGCTAATTCTGATATTAGCGATCCCATGTATTATTGGTTTTATGCCAGCTCCGGCAGGATTAAGCGAACTGGCGTGGGTGCTTTTTGGTATTTACCTGGCGGCCATTGTTGGGCTGGTTATCAAGCCTTTCCCGGAACCTGTCGTACTGTTAATTGCCGTTGCTGCCTCAATGGTGGTGGTCGGTAACTTATCCGACGGTGCGTTTAAAACCACCGCCGTATTAAGCGGTTACTCTTCAGGTACCACCTGGCTGGTGTTCTCGGCGTTTACCTTAAGCGCCGCATTTGTGACCACCGGTTTAGGTAAACGTATTGCCTATCTGCTGATTGGTAAAATCGGTAACACCACGCTGGGTCTGGGTTACGTTACGGTATTCCTCGATCTGGTACTGGCTCCGGCAACACCGTCTAACACCGCGCGTGCGGGCGGCATTGTGTTACCGATCATCAACAGCGTGGCGGTGGCTTTGGGGTCCGAACCGGAAAAAAGTCCGCGTCGTGTCGGACATTACCTGATGATGTCCATTTACATGGTCACCAAAACCACCAGCTATATGTTCTTTACCGCAATGGCGGGGAACATTCTGGCGCTGAAAATGATCAACGACATTCTGCACCTGCAAATTAGCTGGGGTGGATGGGCGCTGGCAGCCGGATTGCCGGGCATCATTATGCTGCTGGTCACCCCGCTGGTGATTTACACCATGTATCCACCAGAAATTAAGAAGGTGGATAACAAAACCATCGCTAAAGCGGGCCTTGCCGAACTAGGACCGATGAAAATCCGCGAAAAAATGCTGCTCGGTGTCTTTGTGCTGGCGCTGCTGGGCTGGATTTTCAGTAAGTCTCTGGGGGTTGATGAATCCACCGTGGCAATCGTTGTTATGGCAACCATGCTGCTGCTGGGTATCGTTACCTGGGAAGACGTGGTTAAAAATAAAGGCGGCTGGAATACCTTAATCTGGTACGGCGGTATTATCGGCTTAAGCTCCTTATTATCGAAAGTTAAATTCTTCGAATGGTTAGCTGAAGTCTT
>JAERMT010000125.1_pt2 | contig 21125 bp, 12 predicted proteins | sample 9267081 | NCBI WGS metagenome assembly JAERMT01 (sample SAMN17071939, study PRJNA684904) | human gut metagenome | isolation source: diarrhea sample from child under the age of five | host: Homo sapiens | place: South Africa: Mafikeng, Mafikeng Provincial Hospital | collected 2019-09
CGGTCGGCAAAGGGCAAAAGACAAAAAAGAATGGATGTATCAAAAAGACGTGTACCCCACAATTATCCCTGAAAAAGAATGGCAAGCAGTTCAAGATATTCTAAAAAGCAGAAAAACCGGTCGCGCTTTTATGCAGTCTACCGCCCCACACTTCTTTTCTAACTTAATTATCTGTGGGGAATGCGGCCGCCTGCTGCGTTATCGCAGCGACAGGCCGCGCCGTTCCGGATTTACGCCTACCATTTACACCTGCCCCGGGCATACGTTTCATTGGGGATGTCCCAACAGCGCCTACCTATCCGATATTGTTCTAGCGCCATTTGTTTTACGGTACATTTCAAATATGTACAAATTATCATGGATAACGGATAGCGTACAATCATCGCAGCAGTTAAATAGCATACTGTTGGATGGGATGCCAAGCAATTGCAGACTAGCTAATTTATCAACCATTTACGGCCTTTTCACCCGTGCTAACACCGAGCCCGTGCCTGGAGACGTGGCTATCATCAAAGCTGCTGCCAACAATGCAAAAGTGGAAAGGGAAAATGAATTGGCTAAATACTATAAGGCCCTCGATCGGCTAAAAGATTTATATCTGTATGGAGATAGTGATTTGAGTAAGGAAAATTATGTAGCCGAACGCAAAAAGATAGAATTAAAAATAGCGTCTATCATGGGCAAAACTCAAAAAGAGGAAAAGCAGGTGTCGCCGAAGTTGTCGATTGATGTATCAAAATACGAAGCTATTCTTTCTATGCTGCCGGACACTGCAGATTATATGCAAATACTAGAAAAGTGCGGTCATAAGTTACTTGCCGATTTCTTCCACGATTGTATAAAAAGTATTGTGACAAGCAATCGCCAAGTAGTAAGAATTACATTCAGTAATGGCGTATCCCATAACTTTATCTACGAAAATTAGCTTTCCCTGGCTCATATTTGAGTTTATAGCCAGTTAAAAAGAGGTAGTAGCTTTTTTAGCTACTACCTCTTTTGCGTGACGGAACGCGATAAAATCAGAAAATATCACATACACACTTTTATCACATATGGTCAGCCATAGGTCAGTGTGAAGTACTTCTTTTCCATAATAATATATATCCTTTATATAACAACTCACACGTATCCAAAATATCACTTTATTATAGCATACGCAGAGTGAAAAATAAAAAATCCCGATGACCGGAAATGGTATACAGTCATCGGGATCAGGTTCGTCCACGGGGCATGCTGCCCTTTGATGGCATGCCAAAGAGGTTCAGCAGGTTCTATGGGTTCAAGAGGCTCAAAGGGGTTGGTGCGGCGCATCAAGTCAGAAGTGCCGCGCAGTTTTCTATGGAAGCACTGATTAAATCGTTGTCAGATTGAATCAGCATTTCCCTAATATGCGGTATTCACGAAAGATGAGGCGTTTGAAAGAGGGATGAGGAGGAGAGTGACTTGTGACTAGCGACTCTCTCGTATCGTCGTTTCGAGCGCAAGCGAGAAATCTTTGTCATCCGTAGCCACGCGGTCGATGTTTGGAGATCCGAAGCAGAAAACTTTCGGGCATCGCCCTATTGATAAGGTGAAGCCGCCGCCTTCATGCCTCTTATTGAGAAAAGTCCGCACGCAGCATCATGAGGCGCCCCAGCTTCCGCCTCTCTACTTCGCTGTCAGATCCGCCGTCTTCGCACCGATGAGGGAGATCAGATCATCCGGCGAGAGCACCACCTGACGGCCGCGCTGGCCCGCGCTGATGCTGATCGCCGCATGATGATGGCAGCTCTCATCGATGAAGGTCGGGAAGGCCTTCTTCATCCCGATCGGCGAGCAGCCGCCGCGCAGATACCCTGTGAGCCCGGGAAGCTCCTTCACATGGATCATCTCTACGCTCTTGTTCCCGCTCACACGCGCCGCCGCTTTGAGATCGATCTCCTTCTCCGAAGGCAGACAGAAGACCACAGGGCCCGTCTTGTCACCATGCGTGACGATGGTCTTGAAGACCATGTCCGGATCATAGCCGAGCTCTGCCGCCGCATGCACGCCTGAGAGATCGTCCTCATCGTAATCATAGGACTTCGTCTCGTAGGAGATCTTCTCTTTATCCAGAATGCGCATGACATTCGTTTTCTTTTCTTTCTTTGCCATAGTTTGCCTCGATTCATTGGTTGGCTAGGGATTAAGAGACTTGGAGACTCGGAGACTTCACATATTAGATATCTGATATCTGATATCTGAAGTCTGATTTCTGACGTCCGATATCTAAAGTCTAAAGTCTCTAAGTCTCTCTGTCTAATGTCTGACGTCTGATGCCTGACCGCTTCCCACCGCACACCCATTTTCAAACAACAAAAAGCCGGAGCATCACGCTCCGGCTCATCATTCAAATTGGTGCCGAGGACCGGAATCGAACCGGTACGAATCTCACGATCCGAGGGATTTTAAGTCCCTTGCGTCTGCCAGTTCCGCCACCCCGGCAGGTCTATATGAATGTAATAGATTGTAATATGGAGGCGGCACCCAGAATCGAACTGGGGATAAAGGTTTTGCAGACCTCTGCCTTACCGCTTGGCTATGCCGCCATATGGAGCGGAAAACGGGACTCGAACCCGCGACCCCAACCTTGGCAAGGTTGTGCTCTACCACTGAGCTACTTCCGCGCTGGCGACCCGGATCAGATTTGAACTGACGATCTCCGCCGTGACAGGGCGGCATGTTAGACCACTACACCACCGGGCCGCACGTAAGTTACGCATATTAGTATATCCATCCATGGTACTTTTGTCAAGCACTTTTTGAAAAATGGTTTCCTTGGGCGATAGGTGTGGCTGGGGACTGCGAACCCTCTCGCACCGTCATTTCGAGCGCAGGCGAGAAATCTTTGTCATTCGCGGTCAAAATGGTCAATGTTTGGAAGCCTCAAACGGGAAACCGGCTCTTCAAGAAACCTTCGGGCATCGCCATGATCGATACTCCGCGGCGCTTCTGATTTTTATGCGCCGCACCACAACCCGAGAGTTTGAAAGCAGGGATGAGTAGCTAGGGATTAGGGATTAGGAGTCTCAAGTGACTGGTGACTAGTGACTAAAACCCACCTTCTGGCATCGCCATTATTTATACTCCGTGACGCTTCTAATTTTTATGCGCCGCCCCCCCGAACCTCGTTCACGCGCAATCAAAGGGCGAAACGCCTTTCCCCTATTTTTTCTACAGATGATACAATTCCGGTCTTCTGTCACGAAATACATTGATGCTCTCTCGGATGCCCTGCAACACATCCGTATCGATCTCCGCCGTGGCCAGCTGCTCCTTTTCACCCAGATGGAGCAATTCTTCCCCCAAAGGCGAGAGGAGCATCGAGTTTCCGCCGTACTGCGTGCTGCCGGCACGGCCGCATTCATTCACGGCACAGAAAAACATCTGATTCTCGATCGCTCTGGCTTTAGAAAGCGTGATCCAGTGCTCTTTCCTTACAAGCGGCCAGGCGGCAGGAAGGAAAAACAGATCCACTCCCTGCAATGCCTCTGTCCGGATCAGCTCACAAAAGCGTACGTCATAGCAGATCGCCATCGAGCAGGCGATCCCGTCCAGCGTAAAGTGGACAGTGGAAGAGCCGCCGGTATACGACTTCGTTTCTCCCATCGGGCTGAAGCCGTGGATCTTGTCATAAGAGGCAACGACCTCGCCCTTGCGATCAAAGATATAGCTTCGATTGAAAACGCATCCGTTTTCCAAAACGCTGACCGAGCCCGCCACGATATTGACGCCATGCTCCTTGGCAAAGGCTCCGAATACCTTTTTCGTCTGCACGCCATCTGCATCAGAAGCGGCATAGAGTGCGCTGTCCGGCGACGGAAAGAAACCGGTGTTTAACGTTTCCGGCAGGACAAGAATATCCGGCTTGTCTTCCAGCGCAAGCTCCATCAGCTGCACGGCTTTTTCATAATTTCTTTCCACCTGTCCCAGCTCTACATCCATTTGAATCAGACTGATCTTTTCCTTCATAAAGCCTCCACGCATCCTGTCACCCAAACGAACCATCGAATTTCATTCAATGTACCGCCTCCGGCTTTTTCTGTCAAGAAAAATGACTCCCTCTTTCTCCCATCAAAAAGAGCCCGAGGCAAAAGCCCCCGGCTCTTTTCTTATGCAGGACAGGTATGAGATAGTCACTCCCTGCCCCTTATGATTTTCTCAGTCAGGCAGATCATTCCGAAGGACACGATGCGCCATACCCACCGTGACCTCATTGAAATGAAGCACACCCACGCCGACGAAGATCGCGACGCAGAGATGCTCATTCCAGCGGGCGATACCGATCTTGCCGCCGACATTCATGCCGATCGCCATCGGCTTCACCTGCTCGATGGCAGACTCCATGGCTCCGACCACAGAGCCATCCCCCACATGAGTATCAGAGATGACCTTCTGCCTTTGAGCAGCCACGATGGCCGACTCGAAGATCTTCGGAAGGATATCCAGAAATTTCCCGCCAAAGTTCACAGCGACAGCGCGGATGCCATCCTTCGCCAGCCTTTCCTTCAGCGCATTCTCATCTGCCCGCGTCTCGGTCAAAGACATGCGGAGCGCGGCCCGTGCGATATCAGCACTCTGGTATTCTTTGTAAATCATCTCAGTTTTCCCGTTCTTTGATCTCGCGGATCAGGTTTGCAACGAACATCGGGAGAGACTGGGACCCCAGGTCGCCATTCTTTCTGCTTCTGACAGAAATGGTATGACCCTTCATTTCCTGATCGCCCACGATGATCATGTACGGTACCTTCTCCATCTGTGCCTTACGGATCTTGTAGCCCAGTGTTTCATTGGCCTCTTCCACTTCGACACGGATATCAGACTCGGACATAGCTGCTGCGACAGACTTCGCATATTCCAGATTCTTGTCCGTGACAGGGATGATCTTCGCCTGTACCGGAGCGATCCAAGTCGGGAAAGCCCCTGCATAGTGTTCGATCAGGATGCCGATGAAACGTTCCAGAGAACCGTAGCCTGCGCGGTGCAGCATGACTGCTCTGTGCTTTTCTCCATCTTCACCGATATAGTTCACATCGAAACGTTCCGGCAGCTGCATATCCATCTGGATAGTGCCGCACTGCCAGGTACGTCCCAGAGAGTCCTGTACATGGAAATCGAGCTTCGGTCCATAGAAAGCACCGTCGCCTTCATTGATCTGGTACGGTACACCCGCCGTCTCGATCGCTTCACGGAGCGCATTCGTGGAGATCTCCCACAGCTCATCGCTGCCCATGGAGTTTTCCGGACGGGTAGAGAGTTCGACATGGTATTCCAGACCGAAGACACCATACATCTTCTGATACATCGCCATACACTTGATGACTTCATCCTTCATCTGTTCCTGCGTCATGAAAATGTGCGCATCATCCTGCGTGAAGCAACGTACACGGAAAAGACCGTGCAGCGCCCCCTTCAGCTCATGACGATGAACGAGACCGAATTCACCGACACGCATCGGCAGATCTCTGTAAGAACGCTGCTGCGTCTTGAAGAAAAGGATTCCGCCGGGGCAGTTCATCGGTTTGATCGCATAGTCTTCGTCATCGATCTGGGTGAAGTACATATTTTCCTTGTAATGATCCCAGTGACCAGACTGCAGCCACAGCTTCTTCGACAGGATGACCGGCGTCATGATCTCCACATAGCCGAATTCCTTGAAGAGCTCACGCTCATAGTCCATCAGTTTATTTCTGAGGATCATGCCCTTCGGATGGAAGAACGGGAAGCCGGGGCCCTCTTCATGGAAGGAGAACAGATCGAGCTGCTTGCCGAGCTTTCTGTGATCGCGCTTCTCCGCCTCCGCACGGACGAAGAGATAGTGATCCAGATCCTCCTTGCTGAAGAATGCCGTCGCATAGATACGCTGCAGCATCTTATTCTTGGAGTCGCCGCGCCAATAAGCACCAGCGACCGTCATCAGCTTGAACGTCTTCACCTTGCCGGTGGACTTCAGATGCGGGCCCGCGCAGAGATCCGTGAAATCCCCCTGCTCATAGAGAGAGATCGTTTCCTCTTCCGGCAGATCTTCGATCAGCATGACCTTGTAGTCCTGGCCTTTATCCTTGAAATACTGGAGCGCTTCATCGCGCGGCAGCACCTTCTTCACCAGCGGGATATTTTCCTTCGCGATCTTCGACATCTCCTTCTCGATCGCAGCGAAATCCTCCTGGCTGAAAACATGATCAGAGTCCAGATCATAGTAGAAGCCATCATCGATCGCCGGTCCGATAGCAAACTTCACGCCAGGGAACAGGTGCTGGATCGCCTGTGCCATCACATGGGACGCCGTATGACGCAGCGTGAAAAGACCTTCCGGATCCTCCTTCGTGAAGAATTCCACCTCTGCACCATCCACGATCGGATCGCGCAGATCCGTCAGCTCGCCATTCACCTTCGCCACCAGCGCATTCTTGCCGAGGCTGTTGGAGATCGCCTTCGCTGCATCCGCCAGAGATACCGCGCTCTCGAACTCTTTCTCTTTTCCGTCTTTCAGACGAATCGTAATCATAGTATCTTCCTTTCTAAAAACAGACATTCACTGCTTGGGGACAGTGGCTTCCATTTTTGCTGCTTTCTGCTTGGCTCTGCCATTTCAGCCGCTTCGCGGAAAGCAACATGAAAGCAATAAAAAAACTTCCGTCCCTAAGGGACGAAAGTTGTATTCCGTGATTCCACCCAAATCAGAGCTAAAGCTCCACTTGTCGGCCTGGTAACGAGGCCACCCGGGAAGATTTCGATCCTCCTGCTCCAGAGCGGTAATCGATCCCCCTCACCATCTGCTCCCACCAGCCGCAGACTCTCTTTGCGTGTACCAAGGATCCATCATGTCTCTATCCTCACATGTATGGTCATACTATAGACTTCTTTTTTGCGTTTGTCAAGGGGAAGGTTGGAGACTATGAGACGGAGAGACATTAGACTTCAAACTTTCCGCCATCTCAAAGCTTGAGTAAATCATTCTTTGATTCTTTGCTTCCCAGCAGGATCTTCATATTCAGACGATAATGAAATGGCTTCTCATTTTTATCCACCCAATAATGGGCTTGCGGTATTTTACTCAGCCGGCTTTTGATCGTAACACGAGTCTTATGCGTAGCCTCCATCAGCTGATCCATCGTGATTCCAATACCAGAGAACAAAGAAGCCTGCAGCAGCAGATAATAGATCGTTTTCGTCAACTCATCCTGCCCTGCCACCTTTTCATTCAGCTGCGCGGCAAAGCGTTTCAACTGCTCCTTTTTTCGCGAAAGTAAGGAAATCGTATCATCAAACGCCAGCGATATGAACTCCATAAATTGCAGGATAAATGGCGTCAAATCGCCTCGATTCCACTGACTGCTCGTCTCCTCAAACATTTTGTAATATGCATTTTTCCGTTTATTGATCTCCACAGATAGCCGCAATGCAATATACGGACTAAATTCCCGTGACAGATAATACGACACAATAAATCGTCCCGTGCGGCCATTTCCATCATAAAACGGATGTATGTATTCAAAGAAATAGTGAAAAGCCGCCAGCCTGACCAAAAGCGGAATTTCTGCCGCCTGAAGAATAGACAACGCCTGATCCATCGCATCTATGATCGCCTGCTCCGGCATAAGTCCCTCATGCTTTACCCGATTTGTCTGACTGGTAATTTCCACAGGAGCTTTTCTGAAAATAATCCCATCCGGTGCATGCGCTGGATTCTCCTGTACCACCTCTGCCAAAGCAAATGAATCATAGAAATCGCGAACATCACGACAAGTAGAGAAAGAAGCCCCCTCATGATTCAAAATCCGAAGATACTGATCTACCAAACTTGCCAAATGCCGATATGCAGCAGAGACCGGAATATTTTGGAGGATATCTTTGATTTGTTTGCGAGTACTTCTGACACCCTCGATCTCATTGGTGGCCTGTACCTCTTCGATTAGGCAAGAAACGGCATACTGCCGAAGCATCACAGGAGGACATTTCGCAAGTAACTTCATGAACTGAATATACTTCTGGTACATAGTCTGTATAAGCAGTGAAATCTCCTCATTATAGCAAAGGAAAGAAGGATACGCCTGTTTTCGATTGACCTCTTTGACGGATATCGGAAAATGCTTTGTCGTGCAGGCATAAAAGCGCTCTGCATAGACTTGCTCATACGTATCCGGAGAAACATAGTAAATTTTCCATAACGGCATATATTCCATAGCGATAGCGCACCTCCTATCCCAGTGATAAAACTCCTGCTTTTTATCATATCACATTCCCATGTGATAAAAACCGGCTATTTTATCACATGCCTTGCTCTCCTATGATAAAATAACCAGTTTTTATCACAACCATGCAAAAGGCCGAACTGAAGACTTGGAAACTTCATGCTTAAAACTTCAGATGTCAGACCGCAGATTTCGGACTTTGGGCTTCTGATATCTGACGTCTAATGTCTGATATCTTCAAGTCTGACGTCTCTCTGTCTCTAAGTCCAATAATAATTTTCAGCCTCCACTACATCTTTCCATCAATTCCACAGCCCCCAAGGTATAACCATCTGTGATTTTCCCTTCATCGATCATTTGCTTTAATTCATCCAACGAGACCTCCTGCACATCTTCAATGTCTTCATACCCCTTCTTTTGGATATAGCTATCAATATCTACAAGGAATACCTCTATCCGACGAGAAGTCAGCCCACTGTCCGGCTCAATGAACCCAAGGGAAAGCGGCCTCCTTGTCACCACTGCCTCTAATTCCTCTCCAAGTTCCCGCTTTACATTTTCAAGCGGACTACTTCCAGGCTCTGCATACCCTCTGGGAAAAGCATACTGCATCCCCCTCAGCGCGTGACGGAACTGGTGTAAAAGTACATATCGATCTCTCAAACGTGGCACCATGACTACACCATTACCCGCCGTAGGAAGGACTCGCTCAAAAGGGAAAAAATGACAATCTGCCCCTACAATCGGATCCACAAGCAGCGTATTGAAAGGACTTTTATAAATGAGCCCATACCTGTGATGAAAGATTTCTGCATCCCTGATGACCTGTCGAAGTATCTTCTCGTGTTCAATTTCTGCGATAGGACAAGCGCCGGAAGCCGCAAACAGCATCCCTCTATGACCGCTTCTTTTATATGCCAGATAGGAATTTATCTCTTTCGTTTTCACGAAATCAATCGGTGCCTCACCGCTTTGGGCTTCATGGAAATCCACATCTACCGCCTGCTCATCTGACAACTCTTTCGTTACACGGTTAGACATGCCGTCTTTGAGCAAAGTCTTCATCCCGCCCAATGCCTCCGACAAAGAAAGAAATCTGGGATACTTGCGGGCGATACAAGCAGAGACACACTCAGTAATGAATAGAAAAGCCAATGTCTCCGCTACGGAGTAAAAAATATCATTCCACTCAATGTAGTCATCCAGTACATTTTGTATCCCCTGCATACAAAGTTCCACCAGACAGGCCACAAAAAAGCAAAGGCAGGAAAACAGCAGCTTGCTCCGTATCCCCCGCTGAATCAAATACTGCTGCGTTTCCTTTTGCTTTCGCTCCTCGTACTCATAGCGAGGTACCCCATCGGATAGCCCCGAAGAGGAATACGTCGTATAACCCGCCATACGGACTGCCTTTACGAAATCCGGAAATCCTGCCGGCTTCCCAAAAGGAATACATTCATCTGTCTCCGCCTTCAGAAAACGGCTTTCAGCCTTCATTCCATCCTGCCATAAAGAAAAAAGACGCCTCTGGAAATCAGCCTCAAAAGAAGGCCTGCCTCTATCCCCCAGAAGCTCGCTCACATTATAATGCTTCGACGTATTGCAGATACTGATTTCGCAGGCATAGTTATAGCAAAGATCAATGACCGCCTCTGCCAGACGATAAGCCGTCATATCGACCGCGTCACGGGAGGCCGCAAGGATCTGCCGATGATACACCGATCGCCCATCCGACTGCTTTTGATAGCAAGGAAGACTGTGGAGAATCCGCGCTGCTTCATCCCATAAAGCCAACTCAGGGCAATCCATCTCCAAAGCGCAGGATAAGATATGATGCATCCGCAAGCCTTTGATTTCTTCTAACTTCCGAGGCGGAATATATATGCTATGCATCGTACTCAGCCCTAGAACAAGCGAAAGGAAATGGTACAGCTGTCGGATGACAAGCCGCATTCCCGCCACAGACTTTCGCCCATTTTCTTCCCTGATAGAAAGGACCCGCCCATCACTATCGCACTTCACTTCCAGAAATAAATCCCAAAGCTCCTCCTCGCTTCGTCTTCCTCCCTCAAAATACTCAGAAAGCTCAGACAGGTCTGAGTACATGAGGCTTCGCCTCACCAGCGCGATCAGACGTTTCTGTGTGAACTTCAGCGGCAAAGCAGAAAAAATGAACTGCTTATCTTCATCCAAGGCATCCAGAAGATACTGTGAAATCGTCCGCTCATCCCCATACTGAGAGACACGGATACACCCCTGTTCAAAAAGTTTCATGAAGGAATCGTAATACGTAGCGTCCGAAAGAAGGCTGAAGAAACCGCGAGAGTCCACCAGCTGATTATATGTGAGGACCACGATATTTCCCTCATGGACGATCTCATCATAGAGCTTCTGCTGTCCAAGAAGAATCTCCTCATCCGACATTCGTACTGAGTCAAGCTCGATCAGGTATACATATTTTCTTTCTATTACAGCTCGTCCCATAGTCATTTATATGCCCTTCACACTCATTTACTCGAATACATATGATTTTATTCCGCCACTACTCTGTCAATTTGTACCATTTAAATAAACTACATATAATAATTTATGCCCTAATTCGCCTTGTGCTGCAAGTGCTAATATAGAAAAACTCAGCTATTCAGAACCCTAAAATCCGTAAAGAGTGCGCCGCATTGGTTGCATCAAAGTGAAAATCACAATTGAAGCCTATGATCATATCCAGCAACAGTACCTGCTTGAGAACAAAAAACAACAAGAAATTGCTAAAGAACTTAGCATATCACGCAATACGGTGACCAAGTATTGCAAGGAAGTCGCTTATACAATCTTCATGCCAGTTACTCTCATTACACTCTCTGATTTCATACTCTAGGTAATACAATCTCCATGTAGCGATATATTTTTTATCTCAGCTAGCAAAGGCTTCCAAGCAAACAAGCAATAATGAATGATTTTCAGTATCATTGTATTTCCGTCTTCAACTTAATCAGCATTCCCTTGAACACCAAGTCTAAAATTTCTCTCTATAATATACTCATTTCCAACCATTTCATACCCCTTTATCCATCCTCGTTCCTTCAGCACCTCGAACAGCTGCTGATTCACTGCATCCGGCGTTTCTTTGATATGTCTCGTCGCTCCCGACTTTAGGATCTTCCCATAGGTCTCCACGTCGATAGCAGATAACATTTCCTTAGCCTTTTCCATATCAAGCGTTAAAATCGCGCCTATCAAAATCCTTACTTTATTCTTTTTGTCGATATAGGAAGTCTTCATGATATCCCTCAGCAAAACATCATTATCATCCATGTTGATTCCAACCAAAAACTCGATATGCTGATTGATGGAGCGCAATAAAGCTTTGCGAACCTTTGGAAGCAAACTTTCATACTGCTCGATAATCTTAGGAATCTCAGCCTCATCCAGATGATAATCCACAATGATACACTGCATCTTTTCAGAAAGGTCTTGATATGGTAATAAGGCAACAGGTCCTTCGGTATGCTCCAAATATAGTTCTTTCTCTTCGGCGGTAAACGAAGAATCCTGCAGGAACAAGCCAATATCACTGGATGTCAATGAGATTTTTCCCTCTTCCATCAACTGTTCAAAAGCATTCTTATCATTCTTTACATACGAGGTCAGTAATTGGGGATGCCGTTTTTGGAAAAAATTGAATAAATTTGGATTCATAGCCAAACGGCGTTCTTGAATCAATTGCCTGAGCTTCTCTTCTGGGAAAGATTCTGCTTCCAATCCGAAATGTTCAGTAATATAATAGTCCAAAGTCCCCAGGATAGAAATATACACATCCGTATTAATAGTATACTCTGGTATAATCGCATCCCTGATAACCATTTGCTCACGTTTTTCAAGCGGCGTGCGAACCATGGGGGACTGGGCATAAGAAGAATTCAGACACTCAATCAGTGTATCATCTACGCCAAATTGATTGATGTAATCATACAAGTTTTTATCCGTATGTTTGACCAGATCATGAGTCATCAGTATTTTCCAGTCATCATACTTCTCGATATCCACAAGGCTTGTCACTGTCTCCGGTTTCAGCCCGGAAAGATAATTCATGGCTACTTCAACGCCGTTTTTTCTCTGATTGATAAGATCCACTACCACATCAGATTCATCTTTAAAGCATGCATACTGTGATGAATTCCCGTCTAAATTATCTAAAGCTGCATTCACGAAGCAGTCGAAATGTGACTCAAAATTCCTTCTGACGCCATCATCTTCCGACAGCTTCCATAAAAGTGTAAGTGGCTTCGTAACTGTATCCGCTTCTGACGCTCCTGACACATCAGTAAAGAATACGCGCAGTGTACTGCCAGTCAACGCATAAAGGCCACTATAGAAAACATCCTGCAAAAGGGGTTTAGAAACGCCCTCCGCATGGATATCTGAAAATTGAACTTTTAATACCTTCATGGACAAAATCAGTTTACCCCTTTTTCCCTCATCAAGGATTTGTGCCCTTTGCAGGAAATCCGGATTGTCGCTAATGTACTGCGCCAAGCTATTCGCGCTTTGCTGATTAAGCGCCGTAAGCTCTTCCTCGCTGATAAAAAGCAACGCATCATAAGCTAATGCTTCTATAGTACCCGCTGGTAAATCAGACTCTGTATAAATTCTTCCCCAGCTGCTTGGACAAGTGCGAAACAGACAAGTTGCAAACTCATCCACTTTCTTGTCCGCCAAGATAAACTGAATGGCATAGGAAAAAGAATCTCCTTTGAAATTACGAACCACTTTTTCCAGCTTTTGATAAATCCCCTCATCTTCTAAACGAGACAACAGATACAAAAGGAATGCCTGATTCAGCACACCAGCCCTTGAAAGCTCTGCTTCCGACACATTCTCCAAAACCAGCGGGATATTGCTGAGCTGCAGCCCCCACATCGGACTTCCATTCTCGTGAAGATTCATCAGATAAGTCTGATCCGCTTCCGAAAGCGATTCGCCATAGAAAAACGTAGTGTATTCCGCATAGGTTTCGTCCAGATACCCATTAATCAGTAAATACTTCAGCAACTTGAAATACTCATTCTGACGAACCGCATCATAAGAAATTTCGTTACCGTTATTATCAAGCTCGTTTTGTAAAAATACTTGATTTAAGATTTCGTGACTAGTTAAAAGTGCTAATTCAGAAAAAGAGCTTTGGTGAATCACATCCAAATTATGCTTGATCTCTCTAAGTTTTTCCTCATATATCAATTTTTTCCCATCAAACTTCTTTTCTAGTGACTTTTTTCTTTTCTCGTATTCTTTTGCAATTTGATTTGGTATTTTCCTCTCATTATGAATATGTTTTTCCAATGTAGTTAGGTCTGTATCCTTATCCACTTCTATCTCATCTCTATAATAGGTTGAAGTTTCATAATTTGTCCCGAGAATTCCCCAAGCCAGTTCTTTCTTATTTTTCGCAAACAGTTCCCCGATATCTGAAAGAGCATTCTCACAATCATCCATTTCATCATTTAGCACTTGCATCTGTTGCTCTCCCAATCTATTCTTCGTTTCTTTTGATAATAAAAAATGCGCATACCCCTGCTGCTTCTGCAAATCCACAAAATCCTTTGGAAACAGATTCTTGTAAATAATCATCGACAGCATCTTATTTGGATTCAACTTATTCCGCTGCCCCAACGCAACAAAATATATCCTAAACTCATTCGCAATGTTTTTAATCAAACGGTAATCCTCAATATAGAGTCCGAGTGCACGAACCAGATCAGAATTTACCTGCTCTTTCAAATGATATCGAGCGAGTATCGCAAACAGCTTGTCCGAAGAATTTTTCGTATTTGTGACCGGTATAATCGGAATCAGAAAATCAAAAAACTTTGCTCGTTCTTTATTGATAAAAATATCATCTCGAAGAAGATATATGAATTTAATCGGCGCTTTATCCTCTTTCTCTCGCTTAGCATTAACTAGTTCGTTAATTTCTTTCAGCCTCTCAAAAATAAGAGTCGTATCAAAACGATCGATGTCTTCAAAAATAAAAAACTGCTTTCCCGAATGATTCAGCATATACAGAATACTATCCAAGTATTTATCAAAATAGCCAGCCTCCTCATTCTGAAATAGCTCAATTTCATTTCCCTGAAGCTTCACACGATGAATATGAGCAAAGAATGATTGAATCGCCGCCCCACGGCTATATATGAATATCATAACCCCTGAAATCAAAAGCATCAAAATTCCAATACGAATAATCGAAGTCAAATAATTATTGCTAAAGAAAAAATGACGAATGGCCGGCAAAGTAATAGTCGGAATGCACCAAAACACTAAAAGGGACCCTATGATTCCGGCCAAAAGCAGAGAAAATACGCCGGAATCCTCATCAATTACACTAAACCCAGCTGCTTTAGCCACCTTCTGCGGAATCTTGTGCACTATCTGATTGATAATCTTCCCCTCTAATAGTTGCTCCATCTGATAGGCCAAACCCGCAACTTCACTTTCATTGTGCGCATCTGTAAGAACCTCTCCATCACAGATTGGATTTCCAGCCTTAGTCGGCTGCAAATGGGACAAGGAAATCCGAAGGCATTTCTTCTTATACTTTTTCTCAATTGCTGCTTGCGACTGTAAATAGCTTTCCAAGACGCTACTTTTCCCCGCTCCGTATGGTCCTGTAATGGCAATATTTTTTAGGCTAGGCTCCGAAAACGCCTGATCAAGTGCCTGTTTATAGTTTGAAATGTCAACATCGCAAGCCGGTGTCAGATCTTCAAAAGGAACATTTGGCGAACAGTTTTCCAGTATTGATACATGACCATTATCTTTCTCACTATTCATCGATGGTCCTCCTTATCTTACAAAAATAAATGAGCGATTTTGCCAAATACGTGAACGCATTGCCCGCTTTACTTATTAAGCTTCAATCCAACTACCATCGTGGAAATCTCTATGCAATTTCAAGAGTTTAACAATCCAAGCCCACATGACTTATTTTTAATCAGCATTCCATTCACGTTTTTCTATTAGTTCTCCAGCATTTGCGCCCACAATGGTTACTCACGAAAAGCCCCAAATATATCTCATAACGTACAAATTTTATGTTTTTCCACGAGAGATTTACAGACTTTTAGTTAAAATACTTGTCCATAAGTGATGCCCGTAGCATAGGCTATTTTATTAGCGCTTCCCTACCATCTGATCTCTGGCGTCTGCTATCTCCCCTCTGATGTCTTACATCGCTCCGACGATCTCTTTCAGATATGCGCGAAAATCATCTCCCAGATCCTCACGGCGCAGAGCAAATTCCACGACAGCCTTGAGATATCCGAGCTTATTTCCAGTATCATACCGCTGCCCTTTGAAATTATAGGCATAGACCTTCCCATTTCGCGCCAGTACGCGAAGCGCATCCGTCAGCTGGATCTCTCCGCACTTCCCAGGTTTTGTTTCTTCCAAAATGGGAAAAATATCTGGGGTGATCACATACCTTCCCAAAGCAGCAAACCGGCTTGGCGCTTTGGCGACAGACGGCTTCTCGATCATATCCGATACCTTCATCAGATCAGGATCCTTCTCTGTTTTCCCATCAATGATACCATAAGAAGGCACCTGCTCCTCCGCAACCATCTGACGACCGACAATCGTTGTCCCTGTCTTCTCATACTGCCGAATCAACTGATGCAGCGCCGGCTCTCCTTCCCCGTTATACACGACATCATCTCCTAAAATGACGCCAAACGGCTCATCATCGACAAAATCCTTGGCACACAGGATCGCATCCCCCAGGCCGCGCATGTACGGCTGACGCACATAATGCACCTTGATATTAGAAATCTTCCGGATTTCTTCCAACAAAGTCTCCTTCCCATGTTCTTCCAAATGAGCCTCCAGCTCCGGTGACGAATCAAAGTGATCCTCGATAGCCCGCTTCGCATGACCGGAAATGATCAGAATCTCCTCGATCCCGCTTGCCAGGATCTCTTCGACGATATACTGGATCGTCGGCTTATCGACGATCGGCAACATCTCCTTAGGCATTGCCTTTGTCTCTGGCAAAAAACGCGTACCAAATCCAGCTGCTGGAATCACAGCCTTACGAATTTTCTGCCTTCAAATTCTCCTTCGGTTTTATATTATCTCAATACTAATAGATGTAAAAGTCTCAGATTTGATTATCACCATCTATAATTGCTCTGATCCTATCTGCAGATTCAGAACTATAATCTTTGCAGATTTCTTTATAAAAGGCTTTAACATCCAGGTCATTAAGAACATAAGTAACCTGATGATTAGCAAGTGCAATATGCAACAATCGATCTTTTTGCTCCGGACTCCACATCTTTTGAGCAGAAAGTTTCGATATGACATCATGAGTAGTCTTAAACGACCCACTTTCCTCAAGTTGATTAATGAATATTTCCTTTTGTTTTTCTTCAAAAGATTTCTGCCTATCATCCTGCTTCATTTCATGCAAGCATTTGACATGAAATCTTTCCAGTCGTTCATTAGTTTCCGTTCGTTCAATAATATTTTTAACCAATTTTTCTAACTCATGATTTTCTGTATAATCAGCAGGTGCAAAGTAACGAATCCGTTCATCATGCATCATTTTAAAGACTTTGCTTTTATCATTAATTTCTGGATTATAAACACCTATAGAATAGCCCCCTTTACTGTTAACAAGCTTCATACAGGGAATATCAGTATCACTATCTCCAATATATATCATATTCCTGAAGGGGACCCTATAGTCTTCCTGCTTTACAAAATCATTAATATGTGAATCATTGACATCTAAAGCGCCTTTTTCAATTCGGAAAAGAAACTGTGTTTTATTAGTATAGTTAACAACTTGTGAAGGCCATATAGCAACTCCATCTTTATCATAATAAAACGAACTGGCATAAATAGCATCAAACTCTGATGCCACTCTTGTACCTTCAATCATTTCCTTCAGACCAGACGAAATAATGTAATGTTTTACATCAATTCCATGATTTCTGCCGAAAGAATTAATACGCTTAAACCATGAATCAACACCTGGAAATAATTTCACCTTACGGCCATATTCTTTTAAGCTTTCTTCATTAAAAATCAGTTTCCCATGTGCCTCTTTTACCATCATAAGCATGTAAGCTAAATTCTGATCCATATGGTTCTGCTCAGCCAGTTTATTGGATTTGCGCCAAAACGTCTCTACATCATATCCAACAGACTGAATATATCCCTGTGACTGCATATCATCTGGAGATAATGTTTTATCAAAATCATAACATATAGCTAAAATCGGCTGTTTTTCGTTTAACTGTTTAAAATCCATCTTTAATCCCTCTTTCGACAATCAATATGTTCCCCCGCATTGTTAAATATATTGTATCACATGTAATTTGGCATTAGGACAATCACTCTGCGAAAGAAAGTTTAACTGCCATTGGGGTAAAGATTATTATTCGGTTAGGAGCAAGCAAATCCGCCAAGTAGAGCCAGAATAAAATCGGCACTCGGAGGCGGAAGAATTCAGCCAAAGCTGGTTAACAATAGCAGTCAACTCCCTCTTTCGTATAGCATAGACTTGAACCGCGTAATATTCATAAGACAAAACGGCCCTTTCCCTTTATTCCGCTATTTTTATATCTCTCTAAGGTCCGCTAAAACACATTCATTGCACTACAAAAAGCCCGGTATCTCCAAATCAGCAAATGCCCAATGAGTTCGGTGTCTGCATGGTCTACGGCCGCTGCAGTACGGGGTACGACGGGGCGCGCCAGGCATAAGTCTCCCGTCATTTCTGCATATGTGGAGCTGATTTAGAGTCCTGGGTACTTTCTGTAGTTCATATTTTGATCCTTTCTGGCCAGATTGGATGGAAGGAAACAAGGGGATCCCTGCGTGTCCGAAATACCCTCTCCTGCCGTGCCATGGATTGACAGGAAAGCTCCTGCTTTCAGAATTGCCTTATAAACTTGTTCCTTCTACTATATTAATAGAAAAAATCGCTTTTATGTGAACGTTGAAAATCAAAAAATTTATTTTTCTTGATTTTACGGAATATTGGAAGGAGATCCAAACTGCCAATCAGTATCCACCTATGCCCCTGCTCGTCATTTTGAGCGCCAGCGAAGAATCTCGGTACGCGTCGATAGTGACTCTTGCCAGCTATAAGCAAATGGCCAGTAGCCATCCCCATTGTCATTTCAACCGCAGTGAAGCGGATTGGAGAAATCTCAGGACAATACGGTTCACTGCTGTCAGCCTCAAAAGCTGCGCCATCTGAGTATTTCGCTTGTGAGAGCCACCTGATACAAAACGGAGATTCACACGATATGCTTTCCCAGAGCCACTGCCAATAATAGGAGAAATTCGCCTACTTTTTCCAAATAATACGTGTTGAAGAGTCACACCATACTCTTGAACACTGAGCATAATAGAAGTTGCAAATACAGGGTAAATCAGCAGAACGGGGAGCACCCGAAATGGACGGCTCCCTCCCATGTGTTCACTGGCTCTCCAGTCGTGTATTGCCTGGCTCTCACGTGCGTATTCAGATAGATTTAAAGCTGCGTAATATTCAAAAAAGACGGCGTCTACCATCAGATGATAGGGGTTATAGCGGAAATGGTCTCACTCCAAATCTTGAGAAAAACGATTAGTAAATGAAAGGAGAAGCCTGGTTCTTTGGCATTATAAGTTCGTCCAGCATTGGCTGCCCCCCCTCTGGATGATAAGTTTATTTCGACGCTACTTAGAAAATTTAGCCCGCCGCTAACAACCTCTTCGATCACTTACCACTTACATCTCAGAATTTATTTACCTCATACTTTAGTCAACAAAACTACTTGCCGAGATTATGAATCTTAAGTAGAACATAAGCTCTAGCTTCATTCATCTTACCAGTACCTTTGCGTGGATAAAATAGCCACTTTCCTTTCCTATCAATAGGATTAAATAATAAAACGCCTATATTTAAATCTTTAAAGTAATGTAAGTTTTCATTAAGCACTTTAAATTTACTGTCAGGAAAAACAGCAACTGAATAATTGGCATATGCCTGATATTGTAAACACTGAAAAATAGCTCTTTTCCAATCCGACAACTTAAGTTCAAATGCCCAAATTGTTGTAGCAGAGCTATCTATTAAGTCAGACCGGTAATAAAGCCCCTCCTTTTCGAAGATAATTCCCGCATTTTCCAATTCGGAAATTGCTGCACTGCAACTTTTCTTCTCGGCCATTACATTTTTATAGAGATATGCCTTGCTGCGACCAGATTTTCTCTTTAACAGAGAATACACCTTACAATCAGTGTGAAGTTTATACAAAACCGAAGATGGATGCAGAGAGAAGCCTTCTCTATGTACAGCAATAAAATCTGCCACCCCCTGCATCGCAGCGAATTCATAAAAAATCTGAAAGCAATGTTCGATTTTATGCATTTGTCCATGTTTCATATAATAATGAAATGCTGTTCCCATCTGCTCTTCGCTGTATTTAATCATGATTCATTCAAAATTTCCTTAAATCTTTCAAATGCTTTCTCCCATGTATCTAAATATACCGGATTCGACTTTTTATCAAGTGCTGGAATGACTTTTTCGATTTCCTGTAAAATCCGCCTAGCTTCATTTATTTTATGCTGCAGGATATCTATGCGTTTGAATATATTAACCTCTGATTGCAAATGTTGAGTTAGAGAAGACAAAGCATACCAGTCCTCGAGACATTCCTTCTCCTGAGACCAGCTTTCCTGCTTCAGTTCATTATCAAAAGGTGAACCCGACAAGAACATGGAATCATCTAGCTTCTGCTTCATAGTTACAATTTCTGGCTCCACCAATACAGAGCTAAGCAACGGCCCCGATAAATACCTTAATTTAGGTCTATTACCTCCTTTGGAATTTATAAATCCGCTTTGAGTAAACATTCTTGTTTTCCCAAACCATCCTACAGCAAACTCTGCATTACATATCGCAGAATATGGAACTGATAATAGATTAACATAACCAACAATCACTTTATAGCTATTAACTACTGATAAACTGTAAAGGAAATACATTATGTTAGCTAATCTTTGTTCATCAATATTAGGTTCAAATACAGCAGATGCATTTCTATCAATAACAACATAAAATCCTTCTACATCCCATGCCGTAAGTTCATCCAGCATATGATTCACCGAATCAATATCCTGGAAAGCCGTCTCCTGAACACATAAAGAAATCATAAAATTACCACTATGATATGTTTCCTCATTAGCTAATGCGCCTAGCGAAAGTTCTATAATATTTGAAAGTGTCCCCATTGAACGATCTTTGTAATCCTGAATAATTGGGCAAATTCCAAGTATTGATTTTACTCCCAATTTTTTTTGAAACTCCACAGAACCTTTTATATATCCCTCGAGCTCTTGCAACAAATAGTTACTGCCCGGATTTGTTGCATTTGGATAAAAAGAATACTCTGAAGTTTTCCCCAAATTGACATCCCCCTGAATGGAGAAAATGCTGAATTCCGAATCAAAGTAGATCTCAATATCATCACATTTATATCGCAACCCTTCAGCATATCGAATTAAAGACTTCGGTTTATCATTTTGGGGCCGTAAGACAACTCCGTTAATCAGCTTATGTTCAGTCCCTTTTTCTACTTTACCCTTTTTAGCAAAGCCAAGTTGTGCTAAAATAGCCATAAAATTTACGCCTCCATTTCTTTTTCTACAGCTTTCAACCCAATAATAACATAATCTATATTTCGGAACCGCATATTTGGATGTTTCTTTAACATTCTCATAATAATATCTGCAAGTTTTGTATTGATTTGGGGAACAATATCTACCAAATTACACGGTATAAAATCAGCAGCATTATTACATTCACCTCGACAGGCTGCCGTATATATTGGATTGCAATGCGTAAAAGACTCATAC
>JAERMT010000521.1_pt1 | contig 21103 bp, 24 predicted proteins | sample 9267081 | NCBI WGS metagenome assembly JAERMT01 (sample SAMN17071939, study PRJNA684904) | human gut metagenome | isolation source: diarrhea sample from child under the age of five | host: Homo sapiens | place: South Africa: Mafikeng, Mafikeng Provincial Hospital | collected 2019-09
GAGAAGGGCCTGCTGGAAGACTACGAGCCGGTGGCCGTCTGGGTACGCAAAGGCGGCGATGGACGGATGCGGTAAGCCGCAGCCAAAAACGAAAAGGTCGCTGTGCCGGAGAAGGCATGAAAAAGTACAAAGATAGGGGAGAGTGCTTCGATGGACTATATCAGAGTTACCAAAGAAAACATCGACAGGGAACACATCTGTTGTGCCATGTCCGGCAAACAGAGCCTTGCCAAAAAAGAATGGCTCAAGCAGCGCTTTGAGGAGGGACTTGTTTTTTACCGCAGTGCAGAGCGCGGCAAATGCTTTATCGAGTACATCCCGGCAGAAAACGCATGGGTACCCATTGATGCAGCAGGCTGGCTTTATATCAACTGTCTGTGGGTCTCCGGTTCCTTGAAAGGTCACGGCTATTCCAGCGAGCTGCTGGAAGAATGCCTTCGGGATGCCAAGGCGCAGGGCAAAAACGGCGTTTGCATCCTGTGTGCCGAGGGGCGCAAACGGGATTATCTCGCCGACCCCAAGTTTTTGACCCATAAGGGCTTCAAGGTCTCAGACATCTCCGATTGCGGCATCAATCTCATGTGCCTGCCCCTTGCAGAGAATGCCCGGCCGCCAAAATTCAAGGACTGTGCCAAGCATCCCAAGGTAGAGGAAAACGGCTTTGTCCTCTACTATACCGACCAGTGCCCCTACACCTATTATTGGGTGCCAAAGGTGCAGGAGGCTGCAAAGGAACATGGGATCCCGTTCAAAGCCGTTCACATCACCGAGAAAGAGACGGCCCAGAATGTGCCTGCACCGGTCACAACCTACGCGTTGTTCCGGAATGGGAAGTTTGTGACCCAGAGCATCCAGTCGGACAAGAAATTTTTGAAATTGGCGGCAGAATAATTGAATCAGGCAAGCCGCCAGACGCGCAGACGCAGTGCAGCCCATAGAATGGGGGTGCGCTGCGTTTTTTGGAGGATTTTATATGGAAGAAATTGTTGTATATGTTCACGGAAAGGGTGGTTCGGCACAAGAGGCCGAGCATTATAAAGCCCTATTCCCTAATTGTGAAGTAATTGGTTTCGACTACCACGCACAATCTCCATGGGAAGCCACGGAGGAATTTTCCGGATTTTTTACGGCAGTGCGGAAACGCTGCGGGAAGCTCACACTGGTGGCAAATAGCATTGGTGCGTTTTTATCTTTGTCCTCGTTGAATGATAAATTGGTGGATACCGCTTATTTTATTTCTCCAGTAGTCGATATGGAGCAACTGATTTGCAACATGATGCAATGGGCTGACGTTTCCGAAGCAGAACTTGCAGAGAAACTGGAAATTCCCACAACATTTGGAGAAACGCTGTCGTGGAAATATCTCTGCTATGTCCGGGAGCATCCGATTTCATGGAAAATCCCTACCCGCATTTTGTATGGGGAAAAGGATGCTCTGACCTCCATGGAAACCATAAAAGCCTTTGCGGAAAAGAACAACGCAGAGCTGACCGTTATGCCGGGCGGAGAGCATTGGTTTCATACGAAAGAGCAGATGCAATTTCTGGATCACTGGATAAAGAATAGGAGACCCTGCAATGAAACAGAAAATAAGGACGGTTTCGCTTCTCCTGCTTATAGTTCTGGGAACCGGGCTGGTAGCTTGCCCTGCTTGCAGCAGGGCAGTGCTGTTCGAATCCCTCTGGGTCACAAAGCCGGCGTGTGACTATGTGTACGCAAAAGAAAAGCAGCAGCGTTAAAATTACGCTGCTGCTAAAAGTGGACCTAGAGGGATTCGAACCCTTGACCTCTCGGATGCGAACCGAACGCTCTCCCAGCAATATCGCTTTTGTGCACACCTTATGCACTGCGAGAGAAGAAAAATCAACGTATATTCGTCCATATAGAATATTCTGCCAGCCCAACGACCTTTCTCGGTCGCAAGTATGGCATCCAAGTCGCTGATTTTCAGGATGAAGCGATTTGGGGCGTAATATGGTTGGCGGACAAGTGAGCTACAGGCCATTGAGATGTAACTCACATGGGGTTCAGATGTATCACATCCCGATTCAAAATAAAATACGATATAACGTAAAAGCGCAACTTCCACTCTTGATGAATGGAAGATGCGCTTTTTACATTTGACAACAAGTTATAGATTGACAATAGGACACATACACGATAAACTTTATATAGTATTATGTAAATCAGAAGGAGGCCAAACCATGAGCGCCAAGCACACTACTCCTGCCCAGCACAAAAGCAACCTCCGCAATGTGTACGGCACCTTTGCCATTGAGGGCATGACCATCAGCAAAGATACGCGCAGCAACCTTGACCGCATCGGCAGCGGTCAAGCCAGCTATCAACAGGTCGTGAACGAACTGCGCGCAAAGTACGCGAAGAAGGGCTGATTATGTTCTCAAAATATGATGTCTACACCACGGTGCAGTCCATGTATTGCTACCCGGATACGGATGTTCTGATCAACAAGTTGAACATTCATGATAAAGCCGAACTCAAACAGGCCGAAGAAGAATTTACTGCAGTCAAGCAGATGGCTCTGTTGCAGGAACCAATCAAGGGACGTTTTACCAAAACTCACCTATTTCGGATTCACCACTTCCTTTTTGAAGATGTGTACCCCTTTGCAGGGCACATCCGCAAAGAACAAATCAGCAAGGGCGACACGATGTTCTACCCGCCAGACCTGATTGACCGAGAATTGGAGCGTGTGTTCAAAAACATTCACTCCAAGAAGCTGCTTGCCGAACAAGATGAAGAAAAGCAGATTCAGAATTTGTCGCAGACGATGGCAGAGCTGAACATCATCCATCCCTTCCGCGAGGGAAATGGCCGCAGCACCCGTGAACTGATTCGCTGCATGGCGTTAGAATACGGTTTGCACATCAACTGGGGCAATACTGACCGAGAAACTTTGATCAACGCTGCAATCGCCGCCGTAGATGATGATATGGCGTTCTGCGATGTTCTACGGCAGTGCATCGAAACAGATGCCAATAAAACCTGATATATAAACCAAAAGAGCGGCTTCTACTCTAACGAAATAGACGCTGCTCTTTTTGATTATAGAGTGGATGGTAAATATATCGGATTGATTTTTAGCTCTTGGGCACAAGATGACTGATATTATTTGTACAATAAATCAACGCATGAATAGTATTCCAGTCTATTTTGTCAAAAAATCTATCTTTTTCCATATACTCGGTTATCTTGTCCAAAAAACTATCAATCCATGAATAATAGACATCCATCTTTTTTCTCATAAATAAAGATGTCAGCTTAAATTTAACGGAAATTTCTACATTAAATTGATAATCGTGTAAGGAAGTATAATGCTGACTTGCAGACCTTAGATAATAAGATAATATTTGTAGAAATCATGAGGAAGTGCTGTGCTAAGTCCAGAAAACAAACTTGTTAATGACAATGTAAGGATCGGCGTATCGATTATAATTTCGTTTTTGTTTTTTCTGGTTATTTTGCTATTTTCAGGAAGTGTTAAAACAAATTTATGATAATAAGCCCCTGAAGAATTTAATACACAGACAGTGCTACAATCATCATTTTCATCATTAAAATTATTGGACAAACACATAAAACTTTCCCTGTTTATCATGTCTTCAGAGAAAAGCCGCAGAAAGCGGTTGGTTAATAAAACCTGCGGAATATCAGTTTTTTGGAACTCTTGCACCTTTAATTTGCCATCGAACTTATTATAATAGTCTGTTAGGTGTAAAGAAAGTTTTTCAATTAGACAATACTCCAATAATTCAGTAAGCAATGTTCCACTTTGAGTTAACGTGTTCAATAGGTTTTTGTCGATCTTTCCTCTGAAATTTCTAAATTGGCTTATGTTGTCTTCTTTCCACAATTTCTCAAGTGCTTTGTTTTCGGACGATGCCCACTGTTGGTACTGAGCCATATCAGTGGAAATCGTATACTCAGGTACGCCGATAATCTTATGGTTGATTTCATCGTAGATAATAAAACCTTCGAAATTTTTTGTTTGATTAAGCCTTTTGAATTTTAACCATGCGTTCCATGCTAAAACTCCAAGAGACAAAAATGTTCCGATTGCGATGAGAATGACGCCCTTTATTTGGAATCCAAATCGTAATTCTAATAAGTCAACTATACCTGTTGAAAGTATGTTAACTCCAACTGCAACAAGTACAGATGTCATTATAAGGCTATAGTTTTCTTTTTTGTTGTCGATAAGAGATGAGAAAATCTTGCTCTTTTTCATGGAAAATTCCCTCTATATGATGGTTTTCTCTTATTATAACATTTTTTGAAAAGAAATCCATCCCTTTACAGATGTATTTACTCACAGAAGAAATACGATGGTCTTACATATGAATTGGTCGCAAAGCGCAACTTCTACTCTGACTGAATAGAAGCTGCGCTTTTATTTTTGCCTACAACACACTTCAAAAGGAGGATGCCTATGGATAAAGACTTTATGCTGACCTACTATGACAAAATGGTACGTCCAATATGGACGGAGCTGATGAAGACGACTCGCTACCAGCGGGCTGCTGGCGAACACGACAAAATCGAACGCGAGTTCCGGCGGCTGTTGGATGAAAAACTGGGGCGGAAGTATCTTGAACTGGATGATGCGTTGTTCCGGGTGATGGATGACATCGCAGAAGCCATGTATATGAAAGGTGCCGCAGACCGTGAGATGATGATTCGTTAATACCATGAGTTACGACTACTTCTATGGTCAGTCGGGCGCGCTGTTTTCCTATTTCCGTATTCCAAAAGCACTCTTTCAGGACAGTCGTTTCCGGCAGCTCTCCACGGATGCCCGGACGCTGTACGGTATCCTGCTTGACCGCATGAGCCTTTCTGCAAAGAACGGTTGGCTGGATGAGCAGGGGCACGTGTATATCATCTACACCGTCCGGGAAGTGCAGGAATCCCTCTGCTGCGCCGAACACAAGGCGGTCAAGCTGTTCCGGGAACTGGAACAGGCCGATCTCATCGAGCGCAAACGGCGCGGACTGGGCAGACCCAGCTTGATCTACGTCAAAAACTTTTCGTCTGAATTGCCAAAAGTGCAAGTACAGAATTGTGCAAACAGCAAATCTTGTGTTGCTGAAAACACAGTTCAGGTACAGCCAAAACCGCAATCTAATAAGACTGATAAGAATAAGATTGAGAGGAACTATCCTTTCCTCCCGGATGAAACGGACAGGCTTACCCAGCGGGAACAGCTTGAAGATTATTTTTATCAGGCGTTGGAGGTCGAATGCTGCTCCGGCTCTGCCCGGACGATGAAGACACCATCTATCAGATTGTGGACTTGCTTGTGGACACCTGCTCCACAAAACGCAAGATGTTGAGGATTGCTGGGGATGATAAGCCCGCCGAGGTAGTGCACAGTCGCTTAAAAAAGTTGAACGCAGACCATATCCGCTTTGTTCTTACCTGCCTTGCGGAGAATATTTCCCCGGTGCGGAACATGAAGCAGTATCTGTTGGCGGCTCTATTCAACGCACCCACAACGATGAACCTTTACTATCAGAACAAAACGAACCACGACTTTGCGCGTGGTTCTCCGAAAGCGGGGTGATGTTATCGCAAAGAAAGCAACCACAATCGCCATCGTAAACCAAAAGGGCGGTACGGCTAAGACTACGACCTGCGAAAATTTGGGCATCGGGTTGGCGATGGAGGGCAAAAAAGTTCTTCTGGTGGACGTTGACCCACAGGGGTCGCTCACCATCAGCATGGGCTGGCAGCAGCCGGACGAACTGCCCACCACATTGTCCACCCTCATGCAGAAAGCCGTGAACGACCAGCCCATCCAGCCCGCTGAGGGCATTCTGCACCATGCGGAGGGTGTTGACCTTATCCCAGCTAACATCGAGCTGGCAGGAATGGAAGTTGCCCTTGTGAATAGCATGAACCGGGAAAAGATGTTCAAACAGGTGCTGGACAGTGCCAAACGCGAGTACGATTATATTCTGCTGGACTGCACTCCCTCGTTGGGGATGCTCACGGTTAATGCACTGGCGGCGGCAGACACGACACTGATTCCGATGCAAGCGCAATACCTCTCTGCCAAAGGTTTGGAACAGCTCTTGCAGACGATTGGCAAAGTTCGGCGGCAGATAAACCCAAAACTGAAAATTGAGGGTATTCTGCTCACCATGACCGACAGCCGCACCATCTACGGCCAGCAGATCAGCAGCCTGATTCGGCAAGGCTACGGAAAGCATTTGAAAGTATTCGACCAGACCATTCCCCGGTCTGTCCGTGCTGCGGAAATCAGCACAACAGGAAAAAGCATTTACAAGCACGACCCGAAAGGCAAGGTGGCCGAAGCCTATCATTCCATTGCGAAGGAGGTGGTCGCCAATGCCGAAAAGCGACTTAAACGTAACACTGAAAGGGCTAGATGAGCTGCTATTTTCCACCGAGGAGCAACGGCAGGAAGAAAAAAGAGAGCAGGTGCAGCAGATTCCCATTGATGAACTGCATCCATTCACCAATCATCCCTTCAAAGTCGTGGATGATGAAGCCATGACCCGGACAGTGGAAAGCATCGCTCAGTTTGGCGTGCTGGCTCCACTCATCGCAAGGCCATGCCCCGACGGTGACGGCTATGAGATCATCTCCGGGCATCGCCGCCAGTATGCAGCCAAACTTGCAGGATTGGAAACGCTGCCTGTCATTGTACGAAATATGGACGATGATGCCGCCACGATTTTGATGGCCGATTCCAACTTGCAGCGAGAACACATCTCCCCCAGCGAACGAGCATTTGCGTACAAAATGAAGCTGGATGCACTAAAAAATCAAGGTGCTAGGTCAGATTTAACTTCCCGACAAATTGTCGGGAAGTTGGAAGCCGCTGATTTGATAGGAAAAATCACTGATGAAAGCGGCAGACAAGTACAGCGGTACGTCCGACTTACGAATCTTATTCCTGAACTGCTCAATATGGTGGACGAAAAAATGATTTCATTCAATCCTGCCGTAGAGCTGTCTTACCTCTCGCCTGAACAACAGCAGGAAATGATAAAGGCAATGGACGATACCCAAAACGCACCTTCTGTTTCACAGGCAAAGCGCATCAAAGAATTGGCACAGAAAGGTCAATTCACTTCTGATGCCGTTGTCACCATTATGGGAGAGGAAAAGAAAAGTGAACTGGACACCGTGACTATAAAAAACGACATCCTGCGCAAATACTTTCCCCGCAGCTATACACCCCGGCAGATGGAGCAAAAAATCATTCAGCTTTTGGATGCGTGGCAGCAGCAGAAAGAGCAAGCAAAACTGAAAAAGAAGAAACAGGAAGCGGAACGCTGACTGTCCATTGAAATGTAGGACCCCGATTGGGTCTTTTTATTTTGCAAAAATTTTGTAGGTAACGCCTATGAACAACACGATTCTTTTCAAACCCATTTCTCGCACTGTCCTCACAGAGCAGATTACCGTGGATGTGAGCATTCTGTCCGTGCTGAAACACGCAGCATCCCCCGGCAAGCCGAAACCGGATGCCAACATCTATCTCGCCGCCATTGTCCCGGAGATGGAGTTGACCATCATCATGGAGGAGGATACACCCCATATTCTGCCCTGCTTTGATGAAGAAGATGCCACTATCACTATCAAGGGCGCGCCGCTGTTCATCAGCTACAATCCGGCACAGGTATTGACGCTGGCGGACAAGCATTATTTGACGGGCGCGGTCATTTTCTATCGCACGGACAGCAGCGGCCATATCGTTTCGCTGACGGTAGAGGATGTTTACCGCTTCCAGAGCTATCTGGAGATGTAAAGCGTCACGCTGGTGGCGGATGGTCAGGAACTGGCCTGTGTCTGCATTGACTGAGGTGCGCCATGTTGAGCTTTTTCATCGGTTTCGCTTTCTTTGAGTTCGGCGCACTCTGCGGCTTTTTCGTGGCTGCGCTGATGCAGGCGGCAAGGGATGGTGATGAACGTGCAGGAAGAAGTCGAGCAGAAAACATTCAACATTGTGGTGTCCACCACGAAGCTGACCGCCCGGACGATTCTGAATGCTGGCCGGACAGCACTTCGGGAGTATCAGTCAAAATTACTGGCCGATAAATCAAGCGGCAAACAGAGCGTTCGGATGCTCCTGCGTCAGAATCGCGGTGTGTCCAGCGTGGAAATCAACAAAACAGGCATCCGCGACTTTGAGCGGTATGCAAAAAAGTATGGCATCGACTATGCCATCCGCAAGGACAGCTCCGAAGTGCCGCCCCGGTATCTGGTCTTTTTCAAAGCCCCGGATGCAGACGCTTTCAATGCGGCATTCAAGGAGTATTCAACTTCTGTCCTGAACAAGATGAAGCGTCCATCTGTGCTGGAAAAGCTGCATGAACTGGTGCAGGCCGCAGCGGAACTTCCCGGCAAGGTACGCCGCAAAGAACAAGAGCGCGGCCTATGAACACAAAAAAGCTGACGAAGCTGCTGGCTCTGTATCTGCCTTATATCCTGCTGGGGCTGGTGGCAACAAATTTCGGTGAAGCATGGCGGCTGGCCGAGGGCAAGGAACTGGGCGATAAAATCATGTCCATGATGGGAACACTCCCGCTGGCCTTTGCGAACCCTCTCCCCAGTCTGCACCCACTGGATTTGATTATTGGCCTTTCCTGCGGTGTAGGGTTACGGCTTGCCGTATATTTGCGAAGCAAAAATGCAAAGAAATATCGGCATGGCATGGAGTACGGTTCTGCCCGGTGGAGTGCATAATCTTAACTGTAAACAACGACTTTATGGACGCAGGAGGATATGCACATGAGCAATTACAATAAAATCACAGCCCTTTACTCCCGCCTATCCGTAGGCGACAAGGACAGGGACGGCGGCGAGAGCAACAGCATACAGAACCAAAAAATCTTTTTAGAGAACTACGCCAAAGGGCAGCACCTAACCAATATCCGGCACTACATTGACGACGACGAAAGCGGCAGGTTTTTTGACCGTTCTGCTTATTCCCGCATGATTGAAGATGTGGAAAGCGGCAAAATCGGTGTCTGCATTATGAAAGACCTTACCCGCTGGGGGCGCGACTATCTCCAAGTTGGCAACGCTATGGAGATTTTCAGACGAAACAATGTGCGCTTTATCGCAGTCAACAACGGCATAGACAGCGAAAACCCCGACACATTAGAGTTTGCCCCCTTTATCAATATCATGTCGGAGTGGTACGCAAAGGACATCAGCAAGAAAGTGAAAACGGGCATTAAGACCAAAGGCATGAGTGGAAAGCCGATTGCCACCGAAGCCCCTTACGGCTATATCAAAGCCCCGGACAACAAGGACTTTTGGATAATCGACGAGGAAGCCGCCGAGGTTGTACGCCTTATTTTCCGTCTGTTTTTGGACGGGAAAAACCGAAACCAAATCGCCGTATATCTGACACAGGAGCAAATCCCAACCCCCACTTTCTACATGAAAGACCGCGGACGGGGAACTTGTAAAAATAAGACGCTCAACGAGGATAAGCATCGGTGTACAAGGGGTACAAACAAGATTAAAAAGAAATGTTAGATTTGAAAGTAAGTAGAGTGGCAAAATCAAGAGTGTTCAGATTTTCCACTCTACTTGAACGTGGTCGCTGGTTGCGCTGATTGAAATAATCAGGCCGTCAGCGGCTTTTCTCTTGTCCTCAAAGTCAATGCTGTCCCAGTGGTCAAGGAAATAAGAAAGCTCCTGTTCCTTTTGGGGCGACATTGTTTCAACGGACAATTCTGCAATCGCCTTTGAAATAGTCTGGCGGCGAGTGTCCAGTTCTTCAATTTTTTTGTTGGCGTAGGCAAGCAGTGTCGCATTGGCTCCGGTCAGTGTATCAAGCAGTTTTTCAATTTCAGCCTCGACCTGTGCAAGCTCGATCTGATGGGCGGTCAGTTTCGGATTTACTTTTTCTTCCCTGTCATGCCGGACTTGAAAATTCTTAAATCTTTTCCGCATGGCATTGAAGATAAATTCTTCAAATTCAGTCTTTCGGATTTTCCCACATCCCGGACAGCCCTTATTTTCTGCCCGTTTTGTACAGCGGAAATATCCCGGACTGTTCGGAACATGGGTTGCTTTCAAAGCATATCCGCAACGCCCGCATTTGACTTTTCCGGCAAGCCATGTATTTTTGGGTTTGCGGCCTTGCTGAAAGGTCTTATTCATCATTAGCTTCTTCCGGCATTTCAGCCAAACATCAGACGGTATGAGTGCTTCGTGTGGGGCAATCACAAGTATCTGGTCCTTCAGGCACCTGTCCTTATCCTCCTTTACATCACGGCCCTGATAGAGATAACAGCCGTTGGTTCCGGCAAAATCGGAAGCGTCATTGACAATTGCCGCGCCCTGGCTCTTGAAAAACTCATATAGTTCCAAGTCGGCCTGTGCGTAAACAGGGTTCCGTAAAAGCTGGGAAAGGAAACTCCGAACCATTGACTTTTCGTAAATCTTGATACCCTGTTCCTCAAAGTAGCGGGTAATGTCTCCGAAAGAGGTTTCCGGCTCGGCGTACATCTCAAACATCAGTCGTACATGGTCGGCGGCTACGGGGTCGGCAACCATCTTTTTTGTGCGGATACCTTCAACCACTGTCGGCTCCAACTGATAACCATATGGGGCCTGCCCGCTCATGTGAAAGCCTTTCAGGCACCGGGAATAGTAGGCGTCCGTCACGCGCTTCTGGATTGTCTCACGTTCAAGCTGTGCGAATACGATACATATATTCAGCATGGCCCGTCCCATCGGGGTCGAGGTGTCGAATTTCTCAGTGGAGGAAACAAACTCCACCTCGTACTCTTGAAACAGCTCCATCATGTTCGCAAAATCCAGAATGGAGCGGCTGATCCGGTCCAGCTTATAGACGATTACCCGCCGTACCCTGCCTTTTCGGATTTCTCCCAGCAGTTTTTGAAATTCCGGCCTGTCCGTGTTTTTCCCGGAATAGCCTTTATCCTTGAATACCTTACAGCTCCCGCCTTTCAGTTCGTACTTGCAAAAGTCAATCTGGCTTTCAATGCTGATACTGTCCTTTCGGTCTACTGACTGCCTTGCGTAAATACAATCTTCTCTGATAATGTCCATATTGGGCTCCTTTCCGTATGGAATGGAGCTACCAACCTTACAACTATATTATACCATTAGCAGCCCCGGACGACAATGTTGCGATTGATTAGCGAAACCTGTCCCCGTACTTGCTGAATATATCGTACAGGTTATTTTCGATTTCTCTTTTTCGCTTCTTCTTTTCCTCCGGGGAGAGTATCGGCGTCAGGTTTTCCAGCACAATGAGTTTGCCTTGAAAATAAACAGATTGCTTATCGCTTTGGTATGTAACAGCTTGAACCATTGAAAACCTCCCTTTTCCAGTATAGGTTAATGCCGACCAGTCTCCCTCTTGTCCGAATGGGGAAACATCAAAAAACGGCACCCCGGAAGGTGCCGCTCTTTGAGCTTTCCCCAGCTTCGGGCCAACATGGCCCGAGGTCAATAGTCCCCATGATAATATTTTTGCTCGGCCTCGTTGATGGTATGGAAGTCAAAGGCTTCGTGAAGCTGCCGTACCACACGGCGAATATCCTCATGGGAGAAGCCACAGTCATGCATTGCCATAATCACATAACCACGGCAGGCGTCGTTGCTCCACGCGTCCGGTTCCAATCCCGGAATGGACGGATAAGTTTTCTTCATAAGGTTCTCCTGTTCATAAAAGTATGGGGCCCCGCCGGAAAGGTCGCTCTATCATTAGACAGAATAGCGGCGGGGTCCCCACGGGTCAAAAGTGCTTTTCAGATAGACCGGACGGGCGGCTGGCGTTCCTCCCCATAGCATTTCAGCTCTCCCCATTCTGATGGCAAGGCGATCTCATTACCTGCGACGGCTCACGGTTCGCAACACCGCTGCACGCTCGGATTGTGACTAATCGCAAGTATCCGGGATTTTGTGTTTTATCCGGCTGACCTGCCAAGGCCCGCCTGCGGCATGGGCCTTATCGCTCCCTCTATCCTCTGACAATAGAGATCATGGCGGGCCTGTCACTGGACACAAGCACCCTTCGTATCCGGGTATCTTTTTATTCAGTTTTCAAGCTGCGTAAGGCTTGTCCGAACTTCGGGTCAATGTGGCCCGAGGCTTTGACTGCCTCTCATATACCATTTCATTTTTTGGTCTAAATCGGTACGCCTTACAGAACTTTTTTCAAAATTTTTTCCAGGTTCCGCAGACCGCGCTCAATGGCGACCCGCACGACTTTCTCATGGACACCTTCTGCCCGGGCAATATCTTTTTTGGTCATGCCGAGAATGAAATGGGCGTAAATACGTTTCGCCTGTTTGTTCGGCAACCGGGAAATGGCGGCATGAAGTTCCTGCATAGTCACTTTGCGCTCATACAGCTCATGCGGAGAAAGTGCAACGAAAAGAGCCTCATGCTCAATACCGTCGTTCCGGTCAAGGGAGTAGTATGCCTTGTGCCGGTATGTACGCAGACGGTAAGCCGCTTCTTTGTGGTCGAACTCGGAAAACAGATCGGCCACTTCGTCAGTTACTTCAACAAAACAATCCTGTGTATAATGAGGGTAAATATCCCGCAGATTGATAACTTTCATAAATACCTCCGTTTCGGGTGTTCGGGTTGACGGGTAGCCGAAACGGAGGCGGTGGTGAGCGACACCGGGGTATGAACTCGGGCCAACACGACCCGAAGTAAACTCGGAAATATAAAAAAGCGCCCGGACAGCAGAAAGCTATTCGAGCGCAAAAACTCCAATATTCACTTACAGAATGACAATTTTCGCACCGGCTGCCAGACGGAGCCTGTTCGTTGACTGGGCTTTTTTTGACGGTAGTGAAATATCGTCTGAATTTGTCGGCGGTCAATGTGCTTCATGGCGGTTCCCTCCTAAAGCCGCCGTGTCAGCGTGTAGTCGTCACTCCTTTGTCGAGGGCATAAGGAACGGCGGCCTTGATGTTACTCAAAACCGCCGCAGTACCCGGAAAATCCATTTTGGGCGCACAAAGCTGCCTGCCCTGCAACGGTTTTTTTCTTTCCCCGTCTTGCGGGGCAGGATCGCTTGGCTTATTCGGTTTTAGTTTTGCTCTTGTTCGGCTGCCTCTTTCAGCCGGTCAAAACTCTCATCGCTGATGATGTGTTCAATACGGCAGGCGTCGGCCTCCACAGTCTTGGGGTCAACGCCTGCGGCGATAAGCTGCTCGGTAAAGAAGCAGTGGCGTTCATAGATTTTTTCAGCCACCTCGCGGCCCACATCGGTCAGTTGGAGAAAGTGATCCTCGTCCATTGAGAGAAAGCCGCCGTCCCGCAAGGTAGACACTGCATGGCACACGCTGGGCTTTGACACCTCCATGTGCCGGGCCACATCTACGGAGCGCACCATACCGAGTTTCTTTTGGAGAACAAGGATGGTTTCCAGGTAGTCCTCCCCGGACGCATGAAGCGTTTTGCTAAGACGCATTGATTATATTTGCTCCTTTTTCATGTGAGAAAAATGCCCGTAAGAGTTTGATTGCTTCATCATCCATTGGCCGATGCCATAGCACCTTATTCTCTTGAATAAACAGAAGATAAGTACAACACTTATAAATCAATTCAGGATCATGGGTAATCAGGAATAGGCTTTTTCCCATGTCTTTTAAGCGGTTCAAATTATCAGACACCTCTACCATATGGAAATAGTCTAAGCCACTGGTCGGTTCGTCAAAAACAAGGATTTCCTTGTTTGAGGCGATAGCACTTCCAATCGCTACCCGTTGCTTTTCCCCGCCAGATAAAGACATGGGATGCAGTTTGATTTTGGCTGCTAAATCAAGGCTGGATAAAATCTGGTTTGCCCATTCTGTATTTTCTTTTTCGTCCTCACCGTCCATACTAAGAAGCAATTCATCCAACACATCCTCGGTAAACAGTTGGTGGTTTACATCTTGCATAACCATGTAAGATATGTGGCACCGCTGCTTTGCACGATAAGAATGTCCATTAAGTTCTAACTCACCCAAAGCCCGTTTGTCCAATCCACACAGGCAACGAGCAAATGTGGATTTTCCCGCGCCGTTATTCCCAATAATTCCAATGATTTCTCCTTGTGGTAGCGTCAAATCAGGAATGTCCACAATAAGAGGGCCGTGCTTTTCATAGGAGAACTGGAACCCTCTGATATTTAATTGCGGGGCGGAAGGCTTGGGCGAGGCCTCTGGAGGCAGATGGAATGGATCCAGCGCCCGCAGCCCTATTCCCTGCAATTCATCGGGCGATAATTTTTGAAATTCCGCCCCAGTAAATTCCCGTACAATACTTCCGTGCTTCATGTAGATAATCCGATCTGCGTAGGGAACGAGATAATAAAGCCGGTGTTCCGCGACGATCACAGTCTTTTTCTCGGACCGCCAGTGCCGGATTACGCCAATTAAATCTTCAATGGTGGAAATATCCAGGTTGGAGGATGGCTCGTCCAGCACAAAGATGTCCGGGTGGATTGCGTCGGCAGAGGCGCAGGCGATTTTCTGTTTTTCCCCGCCGGATAGGGCAAACAAGCTCCGGTTCAGCAGCTTTTCCAGCTTGAGGCTGTGGGCAGTCTCCTCCAGACGCTTCCGCATCTCCGGGACTGGCAGGGCCATGTTTTCACACCCAAAAACAATCTCACTGGTGGTATCTACATTGTAGAATTGTGTTCTTGGGTTTTGGAATACAGACCCCACCCGCTGTCCGATTTGATAAAGGGGATAGTCTTTTAGCTCTTTCCCATCTAAGAGGACTTGCCCGGTCAGTTTCCCACCGTAGTAATGTGGGATCAAACCGTTGATCAGCCGGGTTAGTGTTGTCTTGCCACAGCCAGACTCTCCACAGAGCAGGATAGTTTCACCGTCCTGAATTGCCAGATTGATATGGCTTAGGTTGTTCTCGGTTTCCCCACTCTCATAGGTAAAGGAAACATCTTTCAATTCAATCACAGTATCACCTCCTTACCACGGGCTGAAAAAGTATGTAGAGAGCAGTGCAGTTCCGGCAATCAGCACCGCCAGCAGATCCCAGCCGGTAAACCCGACCTTTGTGATATTGGTGCGCCGGACCGGGTTATCCAGGCCGCGGGTCAAGGCTGCCGCAGAGAGATCATCCCCGATTTTGACCACCGAGATCATCAGGGGAATGAAACGGTATTCAATCAGGGCGGCGGGATTTTGCCAGAACTTCTTTGTCCCGAACTGGACCTCCCGCATCCGCATGGCATCCTTGATGGCCGCCGACTCCTCCTGCATGGTAGGGATAAAACGAAACATGACGGAGAGCGGAATGGTGATCTGCCGCCCAATGTGCATCCGGCCAAGTGCGGTAATGCACTCGCTGGCCGTGGTGGACTTGATAATATAGGCTCCCATCACAAAAGCCGGAAACAGCCGCAGAACCAGTCCCACCAACAGGACTACCAGCATATTGACGATCATGGGAAACTGGACGGAGTTCTGGATAGCCTGCACAAACAGCCCCGCTGCGAACAGGCAGAAGAACACCGTTGCCGTCTTATACTGCCGGTTAGTCAGCAACAGGACAAAGGGAATCATCGCCACCGCGATCATAAAGGCGGTGTGGCTATATAGAAATTCTGCGGTAGCGACAACGGCCATCAGCAACAGCTTGGTTCGTGGGTCCAAGCAAAAGCCTGTTCTGTTTTCAACAACCGCTTGAAGCTGCTCCATTACACAATGCCCGCTCTCTCAAAGTGTTTTTTCAGCATTTTATGGCCCAGAAGCGCGCCCAGAATACCGCCCACAAACAGCAGCGCAAAACCCAAATACATCATCCAGGAGGGCATCAGGGATTGCAAGGTGTTTGCGTACTGATCACCCATGGAGGTGTGGATGTTTTCCCAATACGCTTCACCGGCAAACCAGAGATTGGCGGGGCAACCCATGATACCGAGGCAAAAGCAGGCATAGCTCAGAACAGTGACTTTGAATTTCTGATAGCCGCCGATTTTGAGCACAACATCGCTTAGAATGCCGCCGAGCACCCAGCCGAGCAGGCCGATCCAGCCATAGCCGATTAAATAGAAGAAGATACCGCCAATGATGCCGGTAATGGTAAGCATTCCAAATTTCTTGATTTTTGTGTAATACAGCATCATAGGGATACCGCATACAATCGGCCAAATCACAAAAAGGAATGGATATACTACTGGTAATGCAGTTAATAGTCCAACGACAAAGAAAATGACGAGAGTCATTGCAGAATAAATACCAACATTGATAAGATCTTTGCCTGTAAGTTTATTTGTGTTTTCCATTTTCAAAAAGTCCTTTCAATATAATTTCGATTGATACATTAAGAAGCAAGAATCATTTTAAATATGAGAGATTAAACCACCTTCCTTTATCACAGTTAGTTAGATTACGCTAACTGTCAATCAAAAATTTTGGGGATCAAATCCCCAAAACAGTTTGCCACCCGGAACTGAAAAAAGCGGCCAATGTATGAGCATATTTTATCGCGGCATCTTTCGGATAATTGTGCAAGACAATTTCTGCGATAGATGAATAGTAAGAATGAACAAGCATATGCCACTCGTCATCCTCCAAATCATGTACGGGAACTCCGCGTTCCTTCAGTTCCGCAATTAGCTTTTGTGTCTCCCGAACATCGGAACGCACCACATCATCCAGAAAAGAAGCATATTTTGTCCCCGCAGACTGCATCAGCAGCAGTTTGAATACATCAAAATGTTCATAAATGTATTCGATAATCTGGCGGATCGTGTCCTCCGACAGTTTCCAGAGTTGCTTTAATTCATCCGTCCGAGCTAATTCAAAATGCTTGATGACAGAATCGGAATACATCTCAGATACCGCCTGAACCACTGGTTCGACAAGTGCGCCGAACAAAGCCTCTTTGTCCTCGAAATGATTGTAAAATGCCCCGTTTGTCACATGGGCGGCCTTACAGATTTCACGGATACTGGCACGTTCAAAACCATTTTCCAGAAAATGCTTTTTTGCACAGGCCAAAAGATTTTCATGGGTCTGCTGAAAATCCCTTGACATTTCCATCCCTCCATCCTATACTTGAATTACACTGTAATATTACACCGTAATTCAGATTATATCACGATGCCATCGAAAATGCAATACCCTCCTTGTATTTTCAGTTGCTCGAAAGGAGGCTTTCTTATGCCAAATAAAGAACCGGGTGCAATCCGCCAACTCTTTGCTTTTGTGGGCGAGAGAAACAGCAAAATGCGTATTTCCATTCTTCTTGCTGTGTTAGGGGAAATGTTTGGTATCGTACCATTCCTAATGGTGGCGCTGTTTGCGGATGAACTCTACCGCGGTACAGCCACCATACAGCGTGTTTTGTTCTTTAGTGGAATAGCCGCCATATGTCAGCTTATAAAAATGCTTCTCACATGGCGATCTTCTCTTATGTCCCACAAAATTTCCTTCACAATTTTGAAAAATATCCGTGAAGCAATCACAGATCGGATGGCAAAAGTCCCAATGGGCGTTATGCTGGAAACGCCCACAGGAACTTTCAAAAACCTAATTGTAGATAATGTTGCAAAGTTAGAGGATTCTATGGCTCATTTTATGCCAGAGCTGCCATCGAATATTGCAGCGCCGTTGTGCAGTATTCTCCTGATTTTCATTCTGGACTGGCGCATGGGGCTTGCATCCCTAATCACAATTCCACTGGGTATTCTCTTTTTCGCTGCTATGATGCGCGGTTATGGCCCTCGAATGGAAAACTATATGCGCTCTGCCAATGATATGAACAGCTCCTTAGTAGAATATGTCAGCGGCATTCAAGTCATTAAAGCGTTTAACCGTTCTGCATCCTCTTATGGAAAATACTCAAAGTCTGTCAACTATTTTCACGATTCTACAATGGAGTGGTGGAGTCAATGCTGGTTTTGGAATGCAGTGGCACGAGCCGTCCTGCCTTCTACTCTTTTGGGTACATTGCCAGTAGGCGCATGGCTTTACATGGAAGGAACGCTTTCACTTCCCGTATTTTTAATATCTTTAGTAGTTCCGCTGGGGTTCGTTGCTCCATTGATGAAAGTGTCCGAGGCGATGGAGCAAGTCAGCATGATAAAAGGTAATTTGGAGCAAGTAACCGCTTTCCTAAAAACCCCGGAACTTGTCCGACCCTCTGAACCTGTATCTTTGGGAGAACGCACTTACCAATTTGAGGACGTACATTTCGGCTATAAAGAAACCGAAGTTCTCCACGGTATTTCTTTTCAAACCAGACCCGGCACTATGACGGCTATTGTTGGGCCTTCCGGTTCTGGTAAATCCACGATTGCAAAACTGATGGCTGGTTTTTGGGATGTGACTTCTGGCTCTGTGCGTTTCGGCGGCCAGGATATTCGTCAAATCCCTTTTGAGCAGTTGATGGGTGAAATCAGTTATGTGGCACAAGACAATTTCCTATTCGACAAATCCATTCGGGAAAATATCCGCATGGGTAATCCGGCAGCAACAGATGAAGAAGTAGAAGATGCCGCAAAAGCTGCTAACTGTCATGACTTTATTATGCAGTTAGAGCAGGGATATGACACACTGGCCGGTGATGCCGGAGACCGACTTTCTGGCGGGGAGCGCCAACGTATTACGATTGCGAGGGCCATGCTAAAACCGTCATCCGTAGTCATTTTAGACGAGGCCACTGCCTATGCTGATCCAGAAAATGAGGCGCTAATTCAACAGGCAATCAGCAAATTAGTGGCCGGAAAGACATTGATTGTTGTAGCGCACCGTTTGAATACGATTCGCAATGCCGATCAAATTCTGGTTGTGGCAAACGGAAATATTGCAGGCCGTGGGACACAAGAAGAACTTCTCCGGGAATGCCCCATCTATCAAAAGATGTGGCAAGATTATGCCGGAACCATAGAAGAAGCAGACTTGAAAGGAGGAGTGGAAAACCATGCTTGAAATGATACGCCGGATTTTTAAGATTGCGGGTAGAAGCCGACAGAAAATCATCGTTGGCATCACATTTAATATTCTCAAATCCTTTTTCAATGGTTTTATGATGTTCGGTGTTTTTTGGATTTTATTACATTTAGAAAATCTTACACCTACTATTATTCTACAAGCCTTTGGTGTTGTATTAGGAAGTGTTATCGGACGCTTTTTCTTCCAATGGATGTATGACCGTACCATGAGTGGAACGGGATATGATATTTTCCGTGATTATCGTCTGGAAATAGGAGAAAAATTGAAACAGGCTCCTATGGGCTACTTTTCAGAGCAAAATTTAGGAACTATTCAGACAATACTTACTACGACGATTGCTGATTTAGAGGGTTACTCCATGCTTGCAATCGAGCAGATGACAAGCGGTGTTGCTATGGCAGCTCTCATGTCAATTATGATGTTCTTTTTCAACCCTATCATTGCCATTTTAAGTTTGATTGGACTATTATTAGGTTTACTTGTTCTTCGTTGGGTCCGCAGTAGAGCCGCGCAATATGCTCCTATTTATCAAGAAGCACAGGAAAACCTGGTGAGCAAAACAATGGAATATATCCGAGGGATTTCTGTTCTACGGTCTTTCTCCAAAGGTGAGGAAGGACAACGAGAAGTACGCAGCGCATTTCAAAAAAAGTGGGATGCAGATTATGGGCAGGAAAAGGCTACGGCCGGGGTTCTCCGTTTTTATATTCTGGTCTATAAGCTCATGAGCTGTGTACTGATTGCTGCGGCGGGTTTGCTTTTTATGGCTGGAAAAATAAGTTTGCCCTACTGCTTGACTTTCCTGTTTTGCGCATTTACTGTGTACTCTGACTTAGAAACAATGGGAAACAGCGCCTTTTTGAGCAAGAAAATCAACACAGAACTGGATCGGTTAGAAGAAGTCACCAATATACCTCAAATGGACACCAGCACAGACAAATTAGAAACTTCCCACTACGATATAACACTGGATCATGTATCATTTGGCTATGACAAGCGGCAGGTCATCCATGACATCTCTCTGAACATTCCAGAACATACTACCTGTGCTATTGTTGGCCCATCTGGAAGTGGAAAAACAACTTTGTGTAATTTAATTGCCCGGTTTTGGGATGTGCAGAATGGCGCTGTACGAATTGGCGGAAAGGATGTAAAAAACTATACTGCGGATAGTATTTTGGAGCATATCAGCATGGTCTTTCAGAATGTATATCTTTTCCACGATTCTATTGAAAACAACATCAAATTTGGAAAGCCTGATGCTACCCACGAGGAAGTAGAAGCTGCCGCAAAACGCGCTTGCTGCCATGATTTTATTTCAGCGTTGCCAGATGGGTACAATACAATCATCGGCGAGGGAGGCTCTACACTTTCCGGCGGAGAGAAGCAACGAATTTCTATTGCCAGAGCGATTCTTAAAGATGCACCTATTATTATTTTGGATGAGGCCACTTCCAGCGTTGATCCGGAAAATGAGCAGGCACTTTTATCTGCGATTTCAGAACTGACGAAAAATAAAACCTTAATTTCGATTGCCCATCGTTTGAGTACAGTGGAAAACGCAGATCAAATCATTGTAATAGATCAGGGTAGAATTGCTCAACAGGGAACTCACCAGTCTTTGATTTCACAAGAGGGAATTTATAGAAATTTCCTAAACCTCAAACTCGCATCCGCTGGATGGCAGCTTTAATTACATAGCATGATATAAAGGCCGGGATTTATCGCCCTATGGCGGCAAATTCCGGCCTCTTTTATACTATACTTATCCGTAGATCAATTCCTGAAAAACGATTTCCTCCACCTTCGCTTTCAGCGTGTTCATCAGCCCCACCCAGCGCATGGGGTCACGGGCTTTCAGTTCCTCGGTGACACCTGCCGTCTCCATCATCCGGGGCAGCATGGCGTCCATCCGCTCCCGCGCCGCCCGGTCAATCTCCAACAGGTGCGGGTACAGCTTTTCGCTCAAAATCAGGCTGCTACAAAGATCGGACGATGTTCCTTCAAGTAGTATTGCTTTTATATAAATAAGACAGTGCTGGGGATTTTCAGATATACCTTAGAAGCCCCAATTATTGGTTGTCGCTAAGTGGCAAGCAATGCCTCTGTGGCCACAAGTGGCACAAAGGCGGCTT
>JAERMT010000530.1_pt1 | contig 20899 bp, 16 predicted proteins | sample 9267081 | NCBI WGS metagenome assembly JAERMT01 (sample SAMN17071939, study PRJNA684904) | human gut metagenome | isolation source: diarrhea sample from child under the age of five | host: Homo sapiens | place: South Africa: Mafikeng, Mafikeng Provincial Hospital | collected 2019-09
AAGTACGGGTGGCACCGACATTATCGTGGCTATCATCAATAAGTACAGCACACTCTCGCTCGGTCGTGCCATGATTTTTATGGATGCGATTATTGTGACAACGGGTGCCGTCGTCAGCCACTTCTTCGGGCCGCAGTACACATGGGGCACGGCTCTAGGCAAGCTCGCTTTCTCCTTTATTGAGATTACCATCGTCGGGCAGATGCTAGACTATATAATGGATGCCAACAAGCAGTCGGTCCAGCTACTCATCGTCAGCACCAAGTACGACCAGATAAGCGAAGCTGTGACACATCGTCTAGGCCATGGATGCACCATACTACACGGTGAGGGTGGATACAGTCATCAACCTATGCACGTGGTCCTAGTTACCATACGTAAGAATCTGCGCGGAGGCCTATACCAAGTAATCACCGCTGTAGATCCTAATGCCTTTATCTCCGAGTCTACCGTACACGGGGTGTATGGACAAGGCTTTGACTCACTCGAGCGGGTCACTGGACGAAAGAAGAAGTTGTGAGATGACACGTCACATCTTTATTGGAAGACTACTAGATGGAACAAACACCAGACCTACCAAATAATATAGACTGTCCGCGATGCAAAGGCGTAGGGTCACGCTGTAACAAGCTGTCGACCTACGATTGGCTGGCTGACCTTCCCGAGGGCGTGCAGCAGCAAGACATCATCGAGGTACAGTTCAAGAACACACGCAAGGGCTACTATCGCAACGTGGACCAGCTATCCCTGCAGCGCGGTGACTATGTCGTTGTCGAGGCTGATAGTGGTGGCTACGACATTGGTATGGTAGCTCTCACAGGGACGCTCGTATCGACCAAGATACGAGCCAATCACGATGAGCAGCAGGTGGACGCTGCCAAAGCAATCTACCGCAAGGCGCGTCCATTAGATATGGATCACTACCACGAGGCCAAGCGACGAGAGCATCCGACGATGATTGAGTCTCGCGAGATAGCCTCCTCGCTGGGTCTCGAGATGAAGATAGGCGACGTGGAGTATCAGGCCGACGGAACCCGAGCTATCTTCTACTACATAGCAGACCAGCGCGTCGACTTTCGCAAGTTAATACGACTTCTAGCGGACGCCTTCCACATACGTGTGGAGATGCGTCAGATAGGTGCCAGACAAGAGGCGGGACGCATCGGTGGTATCGGACCCTGCGGACGAGCACTCTGCTGCTCGACCTGGCTATCACGCTTTAACTCTGTCAGCACCGCTGCTGCACGCTTTCAGAACTTATCACAAAACTCTCTCAAGCTGACCGGCCAGTGTGGCAAGCTCAAGTGCTGTACCAACTACGAGGTGGACGTCTACATGGAGGCAAAGAAAGCCTTCCCCTCTAGTCGTACCGTCCTAGAGACCGAGAGTGGCTCCTACTACTTCAACAAGTGCGACCTCCTAGCGGGTGAGATAACTTATAGCCTAGCGCCGAAGCGTCTCGAAGAGCCTGAGACTATCTCCGTAGAGCGTGCTAGAGAGGTCATAGAGATGAATCAGCGGGGCGAGACTCCCGAGCTACTCTCTGACGAACCAGTTGCACCAGCTAAGCCTAAGGACATACTCTTTGACAATGCCATCAACCGCTTTGACCAGCCCAAGAGTCGCAAGCGTCGTAAGTCAAGGAGGAGGGGGCCTAGCGCTAGCACATCTCAGGCGAGAGAGCGCACGACCGAGAGAGAAGCCTCCACCGAGCAGCCCACCACGCAAACCTCTACGCAGCCAGACTCCCAAGAGCGGTCTGACCGCCAGCGCACACGCAAGCCGAGACGCAGGTCGCAGTCTGGCGACCGTCGTCGACGTCCTCGTAGCAAGGAGCAGGAGCAACAACCAGACGGTGAAGCGTAAAGCGTAGGGAGCGAGAGCCGTAGTCTGTCGTTATGATGAAGTGTACCCCCGTGCGCATCTTAAAGTGGGTGGCTTGCTGCGTCCTCCTGACACTCAGTTCCTGCCACTACGCAGCTTATCAGACGCAGATGCAGACACAACCACTACCGCAGGGCAAGTGGTCCGCAGAGCAAGCTCTCTCCTTCGACTACTTCATCGACCGAGCCCGCCTACCCCGTACGCTCTACCTTTACGTTCGGTTTAGCAACGAGTACGACTACACGACGCTCCCCCTAGCAGTCGAGCTACGCTCAGCATCGGGGTGGAGTGCTACGACGTCGCTCTCACTCGCTCTAGCGGACCAGCCTGGTGTCTGGTCTGGCAAGGGGTATGCCCTGCATCAGCAGCTCTACAAAGTCAATACCCTACTGACACCTCCGCACCCCGGACTTTACACCATCCAGTTGCGACAAGCCTCGGGGCAAGCTGTGCTACGAGGCATCGAGACCATCGGCATTGCATGGGTCCTCGAGGGGCACTAGCCCTCCACTGGCCCAAAGAAGAGACTATTGACTTTTGCAACAGTCCCAAAGAAAGCAGTCCCGCAAGAGAGCTACTGTGCAGTAGTCATCTTGCGGGACTGATTTGTTCTATCAGAGGAGTCTCTCCTAGCGGACGAAGCGTACGGTACTAACGCCATCCTCCGTCACGAGCTGACCGATGTAGAGTCCCTGAGCTAGCTCAGTCAGGGAGAGCCGTGAGCTAGCTGTCAGCTTGAAGCTATCGAGTAGTTTACCCGTTGTGTCGTACAGATAGAGCGTACCCGTGGCTGGCTCTGAGAAGTGCAGTGCATCCCCCTGCCATAGGACAGAAAGGTTACTCCGCCCCACCTCAATAGGAGCGACCGCTAGTGGCTGGGCTAGGAAGTGCTTGTCCATACGCAGGTAAGCACTGCGATAGTACTGCGCACCCGTCATATCCACGGCGCAAGAGGTCAAGGTCTTGCCATCTGCAGAGAGCGTGATAGCACCCATGTCTGTAATACTCTTTTGCTCCGTCTCACCATAAGGTGTGTAGGAGTAGGTAAACGCAGGAGATAGGTCTTTGCCTGTAATCTGCTTCAGATACTCCAGCATAGTCATCTTCTTACCGTCTGGATAGATTACGTAGGTATTGCGGTCTGAGGGGTCTAAGCTCCCGTCGGGGTAGCAGATCCATCCGCCATCATTAGTACGCCCGACACCACCGAGACCATAAGCCTCCTTTATGTTGAGCCGACTAATGCTTCCATCAGCCACACTTAGAGAGCCAGGATAGGTAATCGTAACCATATCGTCACCCTCACCTACCATCTCTTGAATAGATATCATCCAGCACCCACTCGTTGGAGCCATAATCTGCCAAGCTAGGTCAGGGACAGCTCTCTTGACGACCTTATTGTACGCCTTCTCCCAGGCATCGTAAGCCTTGTTGTACTCCGCTGCTTGCTGGTTGTACAGGACCGAGTCAGCCTCATAGTCTGCTGTCACATAGTCGTCCCACTCAGGCTGAGGACCAGGCAGTGGCGCATCTAGATTATAGAGGAAAGAATCGCAAGGAGTGGAGCACTGATACTGCCCCTGCTCATCAAGCGACCAGAAAAGAGGTCGGTCAGAACCATTGTGGGTGTTTTGTCTTCCTATTATCTTCTGCCCATCGTCCGAGCAGAAGAAGGCTTGCGTGTAGTTAGGGTTCTCTTGAAGATAGTCCTTGCTCAGCATCGGAAGCTTCTTAACCGTCCAGGAGCCATCTTCACCGCGTATAGCATAGATAGGTAGCGTCATGCTCTCCTGTTCGAAGGTTGGGTCCATCACGTAGCCTACCAGGTGCTTAGCGTCTGGAGTTACATAGACAGGTCTCACGTCAGACCAGTCACTCGCTGGGGTTTTAATCTCTTGTAGCTTCTTCTGAGCCATGTCATAGACAAAAGTCCCTGCCCCATCCTGGGCAACAAAAATCTCACCGTCGTCAGAGACAGCGTAGATCATATACTTCTCAGCTCCCGTCTCAGAGAGGAAGAGTGACGTCGTGTCTCGCTCAGTATCGTAGCAGAATGCTGTCGAGTTAGGACTACCACCGTAGATGTATCGCCCGTTGGGACTAGTACCGTAGATGGAGAAGTTGCACGCCTCTGCGGGTAGGGGCTTAGGCTCTTGCACGACTTTACAACTCGTCTGCTGGGCAGTCAGCGCATAGCTCACTGCGAGGAGTAGAAGTAGAGGAGATAGTAGTTTTCTTATCATATCGTTTGTTAGTTAAAAAGGGAACACTTACTACACCTTATCTCTGGAGCAAGCTCACCTACTCCAGCAAGACTTCACTAGGAAGACTCTCTTATCGCAAAGGTAGTTTTTCCATTCTAAAATAGCAAGCGGTTCACCCGCCAACTATCCGCCCGCACATCCCCAGGACCAGGAGTGGCGAAGAGCAGACGCTCACCTAATGTAGAGACTACTGTTGACTATTGCAACAGTCTTATGTAGCGGGAAATAGTTATCTTTGCTCCATCAAGTGTAAACATAGTACGGTATGAAACGAACCTATTGGACCCTCAGTCTACTCTTCGCTCTATCGCTCATCGTAGCGACAAGCTGTAGTGGCGAAGACCCTATCAAGGCTAAGCGTATCGCCATCGAGAACGGCACCTACAAGCCCAAACCCGAGCCTAAACCCGAGCCTAATCCGGAACCCAACCCAGGGCCAAATCCCGAGCCTAACCCAGAGCCTAATCCCGAGCCCAATCCGGAACCGAATCCCGAGCCGAACCCGGAGCCCAACCCTAATCCAGACCCTACCCCCACACCCGACCCAGGGGAGACGATGACGTTTCAGGAGGTCACCTTTACCTTTGACGAATGGGTCAAGCCTAAGGGCACCTACCAGCTACCCGTAGAGAATAGTCTCTCTAAGCTACTCGCTGGTGACCCCTACTGGATGTCTGCAAGCAATGTAGGTGCTGTCAAGGCTCTCTTGACCAATTACCCCGTACGACCTCTCTCTAAGGGACGAACAGGACAGGCACTAGAGTTGACAACCATCAAGGCACGTCCTATGTTTGGTGCGGGCATCATCGCTGGAGCTCTCTACTGCGGAGCCCTGGACGAGGGCATGATGACCTCCCAGCCTCTAGAGTCCACGAAGTTTGGTCAGCCCGTCTTTGCCATACCTATCTCTATCAAGGGATACTATCAATGGCTCCCAGGCAAAGAGCTTGTCGACGGGAAGAACAAGAACACGGTAATCAAAGGTCAGGACGAGGCGACGATCGCCTGCGTCTTCTACGACATATCGCAAGACAATAGCTACCTCAATGGTAAGACGCTCTACACTGATTCACGCATTTTGGCAAAGGTACAGCTACACCCCCAGCCTACTAAGGAGGGTGCGTGGACTCCCTTCGAGGGCAAGCTGGAGATCGTCAATGAGGCGGCTTACAAGCAGATAGACCTCCAGAAGGGTAAGTACCGCATGGCACTTATCTTCTCATCAAGTGCTCGTGGCGATGAATTCAAAGGAGCCATCGGCAGTAGCCTGCGCATCGACGACTTTACTGTGACACTAGGCATACCCACCAAGAAGTAATCCCCTACAGATATGACTACACGGCAACTACACACAGGGATAGTTACCCTCCTGCTGGCACTCCTTACGACACCGCTCCTGAGGGCACAAGCTCCAGATGGAGACAAGGACGACCTGGAGTTTGGCGTCAAGGCTGGTCTCAACGTTGGTGCGACCACGCCCCTTCCCAAGCCAAAAGCGATTGATAAAATCTACACCTGGAATCCCCACATGAACATAGCCATCAAGGGATGGCTCTCCTACCATCTCCCCGACACTAAGGGGTGGCACCTCGACACTGGGCTAGAGATGGAGCGCAAGGGTATGTACGTCTGCACACACGCTACCGACATGCGTATCAACATTGGGGATGGACAGGAAGCTGCCTGGGGACTCTTTACGGGCAATAACAGCACCGAGTTCATCAACTACTACCTCACGCTCCCAATGCTGGTCGCCTATCATACGAACAACGATAAGTTTCGCGTACAGGTAGGCTTCTACCTCTCCTATCTGATGCAGCAGAGCTTTAAGGTGACACTCGATGGAGACGGTACGCTCAATGGAGATCCCATCTCTCCGGACCACCTCGTCGACTACGACCTATCGGACCACTTCAACAAGCTAGACATGGGCGTTAGAGTAGGCTTCGACTACTTCTTCCATCAGCGTCTTGGGGTGACCGCACAGCTCAATATGAGCTTCGAGCCAGCCCTCAACAGAAGCTTTACGATGATGCCCTTCCCGCTGTACAACATCTACGCCTTTGCGGGCTTCGCCTACCGCATCTAGGGCATCAGACAGGACCACATCCGAGCAGGTCACGACAGGAGCAGACAGTCTCCTCTCGTGGCCTGCTTTCATTTTGTCGCTGAGTCGCCAGACTGCACTTCGGGACGGGAGCAAAAGTCAACAGTCTCAAGAGTAGAGCGTTACGAAAGATCCAATCTCTAATTTCTAACCTCTAACCTCTAATCTCTAACTTCTAACCTCTAATTCGAATATCCACGTGGGGAATCTCAAATCTTCACGTGGATATTTTTTATTTTCCACGTGGGCGTCATTCATTTCCTCCGAAGTTTCATTTGATTCCTCCGAAGAATTTTTTCTTCCCCACGTGGAAAATAAAAATTCTCCACCTGGATATTTCGAAATATCCACGTGGAAATCAGTTTTCCCCGACATTGTGTCGTGTTGACATCTAGTCAGGCCTAAATTATTGTAACAAGCCGGCGTTGGATTTCTCTAGCTGAGCTGATGCATTACAATCGCTCTGTCAGGAGCTACAGATAGCGACCAGCGAGGAATAGATGAGTTCATTATATATATGCTTCAGCCCTAGCCATCCGGCGGGGAGTCGTTGGCGGGAGGGACTTTTTTACTACCTTTGTAGAGCAGTGGTGAGGGGGCTTCAGACAGCACTTACCCCACCCTGTCTATAACCATTCACAGAGACCTCTAAGCTATGCACGCTAGCCTTGTCATCATACCCACCTACAATGAGCGCGAGAATGTCGCCGAGATGATTCGCGCCGTCCTAGCACTGCCCGAAGCCTTCGACTTGCTAATACTTGATGACAACTCGCCCGACGGAACGGCTGAGATTGTGCAGACACTACAGCAGGAGCCGGGCTACACAGACCGTCTGCACCTCATCGTGCGACCCGGCAAGATGGGACTAGGTACCGCCTACCTCACAGGATTCGAGTGGGCACTGGAGCACGGGTACGACTATATCTTCGAGATGGATTGCGACTTTAGCCATCCGCTCTCAGCACTGCCGCACCTCCTACGCGCCGTCTCCGAGGAGGGGTACGATGTGGCGGTGGGCTCTCGCTACGTGCGGGGGGGCGGGGTCAAGGATTGGCCCCTCGGACGCATCCTCATGAGCTACCTCGCATCGGTCTACGTGCGCCTCATCACCTGGCTACCCGTTCGGGACACAACCGCCGGCTTCGTCTGCTACAGACGGGAGGTGCTAGAGACGATGAGACTAGACGAGGTGCACTTCAAGGGATACGCCTTTCAGATTGAGATGAAGTACACAGCCCACTGTCTGGGCTTCAAAATCAAGGAGGTTCCCATCACCTTTGTCAATCGAAAGCACGGGAGCTCGAAGATGAATGGTTCAATCTTTGGCGAGGCCTTCACGGGTGTCCTCAAGCTACGCTACTGGAGGCTCTTCAAGGGCTTCCCCAAGCACCGTAATCCAGCTAAATAACTATGAGACAGATTATACTCGGAGCTACTCTAATCAACGAGGGGCGACAGATCGTCGGCTCCGTATGCCTCTCCGACGAGCGAATTGAGTCCATACATATAGGTGTCGAGAAGGCGTCCGACCTCCCTAGCGAGCTACTCGAAGGGGCGGAAATCGTGGAGGCACACGGTCTCTGGCTACTGCCTGGCTGCATCGACGACCAAGTACACTTTAGAGAGCCTGGACTAACCCACAAGGGAGACATAGCGCACGAAAGCCGTGCTGCCGTAGCTGGTGGCGTCACTTCCTATATGGACATGCCGAATGTGAAGCCTCCGACGGTCACCCTTGAGGCGCTCCTCGACAAGCGTCAGCGCGCTCAGGAGACGAGCTGGGCAAACTACGCCTTCTACTTCGGCGGGACCAATGACAACGCACCCGAAGCGTGCGCCATTGACCCAGCCCTCATCCCGGGGTATAAGCTCTTCCTAGGAGCCTCTACGGGGAATATGCTGGTGGACAGTGAGGAGGCGCTCGACTACTTCTTCGCCCATGCACCCAAGCTCATCGCCACGCACTGCGAGAGCGAGGAGATTATCACGCGCAACAAAGAGCTTTACCGCCAGCAATACGACGGACACCCACCCGTCGAGACGCATCCGCTAATACGCTCTCGCGAGGCGTGCTATGCCTCTTCACACAGTGCCATAGAGCGAGCCAAGCGTCTCGGAGCCAGACTACACGTGCTACACCTATCCACAGCGGAGGAGATGAGTCTCTTCTCGACAGCGCCCCTGACGCCCGAGAAGCGCATCACCGCCGAGGTATGCGTCCACCACTTATGGTTTACCGATGAGGACTACAGCCGCCTAGGCAACCGCATCAAGTGGAATCCCGCCGTCAAGACTGCGCACGACCGTGAGGCGCTACGCCAAGCGCTCGTCGAGGGTCGTATAGACGTAGTCGCCACCGACCACGCGCCTCACACACTAGCCGACAAGGAGGGCGATGCGCTCACGGCAGCCTCTGGAGGTCCACTGGTACAGCACAGTCTCTTGATGATGCTGGAGCTAGCTCACCAGGGCCTTTGGTCACCTGAACTGGTGGTCGAGAAGATGGCACACGCTCCCGCCCAGCTCTTTGGGGTACGTGAGCGGGGCTACATACGCACAGGTTACTATGCTGATCTGGTCCTCGTAAATCCTCATCAGGAGACCACGGTGACTACGGAAAGCCTCTACAGCAAGTGTGGCTGGTCGCCTCTGGAGGGCTATACCTTCTCGCATCGCATCGTAGCGACCTGGGTCAATGGGCAGGTCGCTTACCGTGACGGGCAGCTGACCAGTCGCCCGCCAGTACACGCACTCACCTTCGCCTGAGCCGACGCTTGTCGAGGAGCGAAATCGTAGCTTGACACTCGAGCACATTCGCTACGTGAGCGATTATTATTATATTTGCAGTCGGGTGGTACTCTCTAGTGGAGGAGTTCTTCACCTAAGGAGGCTCCATCACCCAACCCTTTAAGCAGACACATAAATTAAAACATTATAGCGTATGAATCTGTCACACATCGAGCATCTTGGGATAGCAGTCAAGAGCATAGAGGAGGCACTCCCCTTCTTCGAGGGAGTCCTCGGACTAACCTGCTACAACATTGAGGAGGTCGCCGACCAAAAGGTGCGTACCGCATTCCTCAAGATAGGCGAGGTCAAGCTAGAGCTCCTAGAGCCTACGAGCGATGAGAGCCCTATAGCCAAGTTTATCGAGAAGCGCGGCGAGGGTATCCACCACCTAGCACTATCATCAGACGATGTAGCACCAGCTCTCGAGGAGCTCAAGGGTAAGGGCATACGTCTCATCGACGAGAAGCCACGCAAGGGTGCCGAGGGGCTCAATATCGCCTTCGTACACCCCAAGAGTGCACACGGCATACTCCTAGAGATCTGCGACTGCAAGGATGTCGCTAAGTAATATCGTCCAATCAAATAACCGCTACTATAGAATATAATGAGTGTACAACAAGAGAAGATAAAGCAACTCCTTGCCAAGCGTGAGGAGGCTCGTCTCGGAGGAGGCGAGGAGCGCATTGAGAAGCAACACGCTAAGGGCAAGTACACAGCTCGTGAGCGTATAGCTATGCTCCTCGATGAGGGTTCCTTTGAGGAGATTGATATGTTCGTCCAGCACCGCTGCACGAACTTTGGCATGGAGAAGAAGAAGTTCCTCGGTGACGGTGTCGTCGTAGGTAGTGGTACCATCGACGGACGTCTCGTCTACGTCTTCGCGCAGGACTTCACCGTCATCGGTGGCGCTCTCGGTGAGATGCTTGCGGCTAAAATCTGTAAGGTGATGGACCTAGCCATGACTATGGGTGCTCCTTGTATTGGTCTCAACGACTCGGGTGGCGCACGTATCCAAGAGGCTGTCAACGCACTCTGTGGCTACGGTGAGATATTCGAGCGCAACATCCTCGCATCGGGCGTCATACCTCAGATATCTGGTATCTTCGGGCCTTGCGCCGGTGGTGCTGTCTACTCACCAGCACTGACCGACTTCAACATTATGGTGCGCAACTCCAGCTATATGTTCCTCACAGGTCCTAAGGTGGTCAAGACGGTCACCGGCGAGGACGTCACACAGGAGGAGCTAGGAGGTGCCGACGTACACGCATCTAAGAGTGGTGTGGCACACTTTGCCGTGGACAACGACGAGGCTGGTCTTCAGCTCATTCGTCAGCTACTCTCCTTCCTACCACAAAACAACATGGAGGAGCCTCCCTTCGTCGCTTGCGACGACCCCGCAGACCGCTGCGAAGAGCTACTCAACGAGATTATCCCTGACTCGCCAAACCGTGCTTACGATATGTACGAGGTAATCGGAGCAATCGTAGACCACGGCGAGTTCCTCGAGGTACATCGTGACTACGCACGCAACATCATCGTCGGCTTCGCACGCTTCAACGGGCAGAGCGTCGGTATCGTAGCCAATCAGCCCAAGGTAATGGCTGGTAGTCTGGACTGCAACTCTTCTCGCAAGGCTGCACGCTTCGTACGCTTCTGTGACTCATTCAATATCCCCATCGTGACGCTCGTTGATGTGCCAGGCTTCCTCCCAGGCACTGGTCAGGAGTACAACGCTGTCATCACGCACGGTGCTAAGCTGCTCTACGCTTACGGTGAGGCTACCGTACCTAAGATTACGGTCGTCCTACGCAAGGCATACGGCGGTGCCTACATTGTGATGGGTTCTAAGCACCTACGCGCAGATATCAACTACGCATGGCCCTCTGCTGAGATTGCCGTCATGGGTCCGTCAGGAGCCGTCGAGGTAGTCTTTGCCAAGGAGGTCAAGGCGAGCGAGGACCCTGCTAAGACAGCTCTGGAGAAGGAGCAAGAGTATCGTGACGCTTTTGCCAATCCATACAATGCAGCTTCCTACGGTTACATCGACGATGTCATCGAGCCGAGGAACACTCGCTTCCGCATCATTCGTGCGCTACAGCAGCTCCGCACGAAGCGTCAGACGCTCCCCGCTAAGAAGCATGACAACGTACCTCTCTAACCCCTCCTACCGATGGCTACCAAGAAGATAGAAAAGGGTAAGAAGGCTCCTGCCAAGAGAGCCAAAAAGGCCGCTACAGCACCCGCTCCCGAAGAGGTTGCTATAGCACTAGCCTTAGCGCAGGCTCTAGGCACCCCTCACGACGAGGAGTCCTATCAGCTCACGATACGACGCAAGGAGTTTGACCCCTGGTCGTTCAAGCTACAGAACATGCGTGTCACACCACAGAAGCAGTATTACATCTAATCCTAAACGGCAGTACCTTAGCAGGCTAGCACGTTAGCTTGCTAAGCACCCATATCAAACCCCTTATGAAAGAATATAAGTATAAGATCGATGGCAAAGAGTACGCCGTCAAGATAGACAAGATCGAGGGTGACCAAGCTCAGCTAGAGGTCAACGGCACCCCATACAGCGTCGAGATCATACAGGAAAAGAAGAAGGAGACACCAAAGGTCTCCAAGCCTACTCCTGCAGCAGCACCCGCTGCTACTGTAGCCCCTGCACCCGCTGCGGCTCCCGCCTCTACAGGCAAGGGCAAAGCGGTCAAGGCTCCCCTACCTGGTGTCATCATATCTGTAGATGTACAGGTCGGTCAGCAGGTTAAGCGTGGTCAGCAGGTCGCCGTGCTCGAAGCTATGAAGATGGAAAACGGCATCAACGCTGAGTGCGACGGCACCATCACCGAAATCAAGGTCAAGGCTGGAGACTCTATCCTAGAGGGTACAGACATCGTTATCATCGGATAGAGATTCGGTAGCACCATCTATACATCGTTCCTAGACAGTGGCTAGGGAAAAGCTATACAAGGCGCAGGGGGAGACCGATGCGAGACAGCGCATCGGGGAACCTCCTCGCCTTTTTTTTCGCATAAACCACACTGCAGTCTCTTCTGACAGCCTACTCTGTCTGGAGACGCTATCATTAGAAACACTTACCTCAATGACTTTAATGTTATGACAAACTTACAACGTCTACTAGTAGCACTCACCGCAGTCCTCTGCGTGACACTTGCTACGAGTAGTTGCCATCCTAATCAAGAGCCATCACAAAATCCTGATACGACGGGCAATACACCAAACCCAGACCCTCAGCCCTTCCAGTCCATCCTCGAGCTAGATGACAATGGTGAGCTCACCGCCATCCCCTTCCCCTGCGTCGATTGGCTTGGGGGCGAGAAAGCGGTCCAAGCTTTCGAGCAGAGCAAGGGTGCTACCTTCGAGGGCTCTGTAGATAATAAAGGCATGAAGGTCCTTCGCTACAAGACGGGCGACCCTAAGGAACAGCAGCCCACACGTATGTATATCATCAACCCCAAGAAATCTCGCCTCGAGACCTCTTCCATACTGATTGCAACCAAGCTAGTCGCCGAGGGAGACGACATCAATGACAATATGGAGATCCTCCTCAGCGATGCTGGCTATCAGAAGGTGCACGACTCGAAGGGCATCGCCTACTCAAACGGCACCTACCTACTCGTCTTCTCTAAGGTCAACGAAAGCTCATGGGCCATCGCCTACAAGTCCGCAGGTGATCCGACCCAGCTCGCAGGTATCCTACAGATCAAGGACTTCCCTTATCTCAAGAAGGAGACCAAGATGAGTACCTACACCTTTGAGGAGATCGAGGCTTACGAGAAGCAGCTCGGGCTACGCAAGCAGACCAAAAAGACTGATACTTATGTCATCTATCAGGCGATCGACCCCAGCAAGGTGAACCTCTCCTATGTTCGCTACGACATCAATCCCAATGACGAAAAGACGTCTGGTCCTATAGTACGCACTGACCGCTTCACAATGGCGATGTACAGACAGCCTGAGCTACGCTCTTACTTCGAGCTCAACGGCTTTACCTACGAGGGAGCATTCCAAATCTATGCACAGAAGTTTGTCAATAAGGATCTCGCTGTACGTCTTCGTCTCTCCGACAAGAGACCTGGAGCCATCATCTCATTTGAGGACGCTCCCGACCTCTACCACAAAGAGCCTACACCAGAGAAGCCAGCCTTCCAGGCACTCTACATGCCACTGCTAGATGTCTTCGGACAGAAGATTAGCAAGGATAGCCCTATCATCGCCCGTGAGAAAGAGTTACACCCCGACTGCTACATCAAGTTTATGGAAGCTGGAGGAAGTCGCAAGTATAATGAGATTTGGGTAAGTATGCCTTTCGACTACAAGCTCGATCCCGCTGATCGCAACAAGCCTCGTGCTACGAGCTATAGCTACGAGTCCGAGAATGGTGCCACGATAACAAAGATTTCTTACCTGTTCTCTGACAAGTGGAATGGTGCCAAAATAACTGGCGACAATCCAATCATCAAGGACTTCCTAACAAAGAACGGCTTTGTCTATAAGGGAAGTGCAGAAATACAAGACACAAATGAACCAACTTTGAAGGTTGTCCTCTACCAGTACTACAACGAAAAGTATGATGTCTACTTTGACTATGTATACTTCCCTCCGATGAATGCTGCAATGTCGGCTTCTTATACCAAGACACCACTCACGAAGCTATAAAAGCTTCTCCTAGAAGTCTAATAACAGAGCCAGCTCCCAGACACCGTGTCTGAGAGCTGGCTCTCTTTTTAATCGAAGCGAGGATAGGTTAGATGCCGGGCCAGAGGGAGAGGTTGTCCGTGGGGTGTGCGGCCTCGACACGGGTCTCGATATTGTCGGGGAGGTTGTGAAAGAAGTCTAGCCCTGTGCGCTCCTCTAGCTTGTCGATAGAGATAGCAACCGTGCGAGGACGGTCCACCTGAGCTGGACTGGTGTGCTCTACCCAGAAGGCAATCGCCTGATAGTGGTCGCCACGCTGCGCCAGGATAGCCATCCAGTAGTAGCGCGGCACGGTGATGCCACCCACGGTGACGCCGAGGGTCTCGCCCTCTCGCAGGGTCCCCCCCTTGACCACATAGAGCTTGTCACGCAGATGACTATTGCGCGCCCACTTCTGTACCAGTTGCTCGAGCTGTAGCCACACGCCTATATTAAGATTGCGTCGCTGCGGACTCATATTGGTATAGTAAAAGGTCTGCTCGTTTGCCTCCTTGGAGTAAAGACGATCAGCCGAAGCGACAATATGTCCGCGGTCATACCCTCTGAAAGCGCTCTGCGTCACCTCGTACTGGCTAGGCACAAAGGGGTCCCAGCTCCAAGCGTCAATGCTGCGCCCAGTGTGTCGCTGACAGGTGTAGTCATCGGCACTATAACAGACCCAGATAGGATGGTGGTAGACGACGTCATACTCGACAGAGAAGTTGACACGCTGTCCCTGCTCTACTCGGTGGGTGATGTAGTAAGCGGAGCTACGCCCCGAGAGCTTGGGAGCCTCTAGGAGAGATACGTCGCCTAGGATTGTTTCGCTACCATACTCGCCACTGCCACCCGTATGCCCAGCTGCTTGCTGCTGGGTGATGGCGTAGGTGACGCTTTTGCCATTGGCTGAGAGTGTCAGCTGCGCTTTGCGCTCTCCACCCTCGTTGGCAGAGATGGAGACGATGACCTCCTGCTTGCCCGCATGGCCCTCGCTAGGGGATACGGAGAGCCACGTCTCGGGCGATGCGGTGAGCGTCCAGCGAGTGGGTGCCTCGACTGTCACAAAGAAGTCTAACGGCTCGGGGTTAACGACCCGCGCGGAGGCGCCTGTACGGTCATAGAGGGCTAGCTCTGTGGGTAGCTCGGGCTGTGACGTACCTTGTGGCTTACAGCCGACGAGTAGGAGTGCCATCCAGCCCACGAGCAGGAGCATCTGGCGGTATGAACGTCTATAGTGAGGAGAGTACATAGGTCTTTGGAGTAAAGGGAATAACAAAAGGCGAAGCCTCTGAGACTACCCTTCGGAGAGACCTACCCACTCGGGGGATTGGCTCTCCAGGTTAAGCTCAGAGGCTCCGCTTGATTAGGGAAGCTTTATAGAAAGGCTACTTGACCGTGAGTGCCTCCACCTGGTAAGTAGTGGTGTGAAGAGGATTCTGAGAAGCCTCGTAGAGGAGAGCTATGTAGCCCGCATCGGCAGAGCCTGTAATCGGGTAGCTCTTCTTGTAGTGCTGGCTACCGAAACCGCTAGGACTGCTCTGATCATTGATCACCTCTAGTGTCTTCACCAGCTTGCCGTCCTTGTCTAGCTGCTGGATAGTAAGCGTAGCGCCATTGGTGTGACCAGTGCTATAAGTCAAGTCGACCGTATAGCTACTACCAGCCTTCATCTGTAGGCGAGGCGTGACGAGGACAAACTTATTCTCAGTGTCTTTGGATTCATAAGCACTTGCCTGCGCAAAGTGCACACCGCCAAATGACCTCTTCTGGAACTTACGTTTACCCACTAAGTCTTTGTTGAGCCAGCCAGGTAGGGTAAAGTCTTTCTTATCCTCACCACCCTTAGAGAAGTCATCTGCAAAGGGTATCGTACGAGCCGTCTGCGAGAGATCGACACCATAGATATTCCCCTGAGGGTTAGGATTGGGGTTCGGGTTGGGGTTCGGGTTGGGCTGATTGCCACCACCCACGTCAAAGCGTGGCTGATCCAGCTTGATGTCGCTACGCAGCGTGGGGCGAAGGTTGAAGAAGGTCTTATTGACCGTCACGATTGCCGTGATGCTACCGCTACCAGAGGGCACCTTCTCATCACGGAAAGTAGCTGTCTTCCAGACCTCAAGATTGGTCTTCTTACCACTCTTATCAACAATCTGATGGCGTGTTGAGGAGTAGGTGCTAGTTGGGTCAAAGAAGGGGACGTCTGGCTTGACAAACTGAACCTCCTTGACACGTACGTACTGGTTCGGGTGCTTACCTGCGACGACCTCAGCGAGCGTGGTCTCGATCGGTTCGATAGGCTTATTGGGCACTATAGACATCTGTGCGTGTGAGACCTGTAGCTGTATGGTCCCGTTGTAGTTAGAGATCTTAGCTCCCTTGAGCTTAGCGGTCACTTCGTCGCCAAACTGCAAAGCGTCTTCGCCCTTGGGCACCGTCAGGACGAGCGCATTGCCCTCAGCGTCCTGTATGTAGTGGAAGCCAACAAAGGGGAACTGCTTTGTCTCGGCATGAGTCGTGACCGTAGCGCGAATGCGCAGGTCTTGGTCAATGGTCTTGCCGTTTTGGTCTAACCCCTCACCTAGCTTAGCGATCTCAGCGAGCGAGGTGTAGGTAATTCCCTTGCCAGTGCTACCGAGCTGCATGATCAGGTAGACGTGCTGTGTCGTAGAGGTCTTGATGATCATCTGAGCCTCACGAGCATCTTCGCTCCTGTTAGGAAGTGCCGTGATGGTGATCTGGTGCGTCCCCTCGGTCGCCTCCATAGGCGTCGCCGAAACCCACTCAGCTCCCTCGCCGAAGGTGATCGAAAAGCGTCTATTGGTCTCGATGGTCAGCTCCTGCGTACCACCATCCTGCTTGAAGGGGATCGTATTGTCGGTGAAGTTTGGTGAGAGCGTCACGTAGGGCTTCTCATAGTAGTCCATCTCATCCTTACAGCTGGTCACAGCGAGTAGCGGAGCGATGGTGAGGATAGCGAGGAGTAGTCGTCTCGTCGCAAGTTTATTGAGTGTCTTCATATCTGGATCTAACTCTGTTTCTTAAATTCTTGAGCGAAGCTCCGTGGAGCCTCCGTTACTTAGTCGTCTGAAAGCGTGGGCTGGTGAAGTTAACATCACTCTCCAGGCTTATGAGGAGCTGAGGCTTCCCATTGAAGTAGCCGAGGATGGCGGTGATATTGCCAGAGCCCTCAGGGATCTGTCTGCCAGCAAAGAGCGCGTAGCTACTCGAGCGTAGCACGACACGGTTGCCCTGCTGGTCTTCGATCTGACGCTCCACAGCGGGGACGCTCGTCTTATTGTCCGCATCGGCATAAGTCTGGCCTAGCTCACTATCGACGAACTGTACGCCCTCAAGACGTATCAGCGTATTGGTATACTCAGGCGAGAGGGTCGGGATGGTGAGCGTGCGGTAGACGAGTGGCTGACGCATGTTGTCACAGCGCACCAAGCGAGGCGTCATCTGCTCGGGAAGGTAGGCATTCTCGTACTTTGGCTCCGTAGAGCTCTTGCCCAGTGTGACGACACCGCCATACTTACCGAGCGTCAGCCCGTGACAGCGGATGGCTATCTTAGAGCCACGCTTGTAGAGGAGGTTGGAGTTGACGAGTCCAGCCTTGAACTCGATACCGCCCGTCTCGTCCTGTAGGTAGATAGACTTGTAGATGTTGCCCTCGCTATCGTCCGAGATAACCTGTCCGACGATTACCGCATCGGGTACGACCTGTACAGGCTTCGACTGGTAGAGCGCTTTGAGCTCTTGGATCGTCATCGTACGCTCCCAGAGGGGACGTGGCTTTGGCTCCTGTGGCGGGTCAATCTTGTTGTACTGACAGCTCGTCAGCAAGGCGAGCATGCCGACCACTACGATGAGTCTATTATATATATGTGTCATACTATTCATCCGTTTTAAGGGGGTTAGAATTGTAGTGCAGCGTTGAAGAAGAAGGTCGTGCCGTACATATAGAAGTAGCGACTATCGAAAGGTCTCATCATCTTGCCATCCTTGGTGTAGCGCACACGGAGCTGCTCGTAACCACCGCTGCGGAGGGTCTTCGTGTTGAGCAGGTTAGAGGCCGATAGGTTGAGACGTAGGTAGACGCCCGACTTGATGCGCCACGAGTAGCCCACGTTGGCATCAAGTGTGAAGCCGCCGGGGAAGACTTCCTGACGAACGTAGTCGTAGTCAAGACTAGCGCGAGCCTTGTCCGTGCGACGGATCGGGTTCAAGCTGATGAAGCTACGCCCGAAGTAGTTGAGATCAAGTCCCGCCCACATATAGAAGGGGAACTGATACGAGACGCTCAGGTTTGCCGCCGTCTGTGGCGTGCCCGATACGTGGAAGCCCTTCCAGTAGACACGATCCTGCTCGAGGAGCTTCTGACTATTGTCGACCGTCTGAACGTAGTCAGGGTTATTGGCATAGCGATACTGTCCGTAGCTCACCACAGCGATAGCGGTCAGAGCCGGCGTAATCTTGAACTCCATACCAGCCTCGACACCCATGTGGGTCGACTCGATATTTGTCAAGACATAGTTAGAAAAAGCTCTGTAGCCGTCATCGTAGAAGCTCATATTCTTCGTCTTGTCGTAGAAGTGCGTGTAGAAGCCGGTGATACGCCCCTTGACAAAAGGCGAGCGCAGCACGTAGCTCACATCGCCCGACAAGATGCGCTCGGGGCGAGGATCAGTCACATACTGATTACGCGTACGAGGCGACACGAAGATATCTGCAAAGTAAGGCGCACGCTGTGTCCACGCGGCGTTTGCTACGAGGTAGTGACGCCCAGTTATCTTGTAGGTGATGCCTCCCTTGACACCATAGTTGAGGAAGTTCAGATGATCCGAGTCTCCGAAGGAGTTATCTGGGAAAAGCCCTCTACGCTGCAATCCCTCGCGGTGCATACCTGTCCAGCCAGCGGTAAAAGCTAGGTAGCCGTCCACATGACGAGACTGCCCCCAGAGGTTGCCCCATAGCTCAGCCTCCTGGATGTGCGCTAGGTAGTTGTGACCATACTTGTCCCCTACCCCGACCACTCGGTTGGGATGATCGAGGTCTACCTGAGACTTAGAGGGATCCTGAGCGAAGTCTCGCTCGGAGTACTTGTCGATGTCTAGCCAGTAGTCTCCGCCGAGGAGGTCGGCAATGACGTTAAAGTTTGCCGTGCGGTTCAGGCGGTAGTTAGCACCTAGGTCAAAGCGGAGATGCTTGTTGATGAGTGCATTCCAAGTGGTAGCAAAGTTAAACTGACGCTGATCCGACCGTCTATCCTCTACGACGTAGATACTCCGATTACCCTCGGTGATCTGACGTCCCTTTTCATCGAAAATGACTTGATAGTTATTCCTATTAATATTGTATAGTCTATCCCAGTCAATGTAGCGCATATTGCAGTCTGAGTGCCACAGCTCCTCGTAGTAAGCCGCCATATCGGGGTCTTGCGTCTCGCTCATGTAGCCGTAGTAGCTGGGCAAGTTGCGATAGTAGTCAGGACGTGGGTCAGGACCATTGCCCCAGTTGAGTGCCGAGTAAGCATTCCAGCCGAAGCGGTAGCCTACACCCGTGGTCAGCTTGTTCTTCTCATTAATCTGCCAGTAGTGCTGCAGCTGTATGATCGGCTCATGATTAGAGCGGACACGAGCATTGCGCAGGTAACCTCCCTGGAAGCCCACATTCGGATTGTAGTAGTTTGACCCGACCAGGTCATACACCTCTTGCGTCGTACCCGATGCTACGCCACGCTCCGTGGGAGCAGCTAGGACCACCAAGCCCAAAGAGTGCTGCGGGGTAAACTGCTTCTCGAGCGAGAGGAAGTAACCCCACGCATCGTAAAACTGCCCCTGCACATAGGAGTGATTACCCCAACGGCGCGAGGCACTCGCCGTGATCGCCCATCCCTCGGGCATCATACCCGTGGCGTGCGTTATCATCGTGCGGTAGTTGTAGGTGCGGTTGCTCCCTGAGAAGGTAAGCGTCGTACCGGGGCGATAGCCCGAGGCACGCGTCAGGATATTCATCGTTCCGCCGATGTTACCAAAGGAGTAGTCGATTGGCTGCAAGCCATCCTCATTGTTTTGCACACGAACCACATTGTTCAGCCCATTCCATAGGGAGTAAGAGGAGTAGCCGTTGTTCATATTATTCATCTGCATACCGTTGAGGTACTGCGACTGGTAATATGAGTCGTAGCCACGCACCCTAAAGCGCATCGGGCTAAACTGGAAGCCCGCCTTATTCGTATAGGGGTCTCTCGAAGCGGTCAGCAAGGGAGAAATATCTCCAGCCGTCACGCCATCATCACCCATCACGAAGTCTGTGGTCATAAGGTCTGCCATATCAGCAGCCGTGAGCGTCGGTGTGAGCGTGATATGCTCTAGGCGGTTAGCCTCACTAGGCCACTGCAGCTCGAGCACCTCAGCCCGGTAACCCGACTTATTGAAGATAACCGTGAGCCGACCAGTGCCACTATAAGCTATGGTATAAGCTCCCGAGGCGTCCGTCCGAACCTGCGAGGTAATACCCTCACCAGTCCACGTCACATCGACAGCGGGTATAGGAGTCCCCGTCTGCTCCTCGTAGACTGCTCCGCGAGCCCGCTCTATCTGCTGCGCTTGAACCCCGTAGAGTGCTACCAGAGCCAAGCATATCGTTTGTACTATTCGTCGCATCTGCTATCTCTTATATTCTATCATTACTATGTGCGGCAGACATTGACCCAGTCCACCATCCATTATGCATTGCTCCACAAAGATACCAAAATATCAACAATACACTAGACAAAAAAACACGCTAAATGATTACTAAATGGTTAACTTTTTCTGCACTCTCCGACCAATAGCCCATAGCACTTAAAGACCCCTCGAACCATTCAGCAGCACTTTCCCAGAAAAGTCAACGCCCCCCCCACACGCAACTTCCCAAGGCCTCCCCACAAAAAAACGGGAAACGATATGACGAGTAACGATAATGTAGGGACGCTCGGTAGTGTCTAGCGGGAGGGCGTCCGTTGTAGAACGACAAGACAACTCCCAAGAAACGACACCCAGTCCCTCTACGAATAACGATAAAGTAGGGGCGGCCCTGTGTGTCCGCCCGTCCTCACCAGAGCGCAGTCTATTCTGCGGGCGGACACGTAGGTCCGCCCCTACACAAGCTACGT
>JAERMT010000536.1_pt1 | contig 20792 bp, 14 predicted proteins | sample 9267081 | NCBI WGS metagenome assembly JAERMT01 (sample SAMN17071939, study PRJNA684904) | human gut metagenome | isolation source: diarrhea sample from child under the age of five | host: Homo sapiens | place: South Africa: Mafikeng, Mafikeng Provincial Hospital | collected 2019-09
GAAGTACTTCGAAAGTTCCGTCAGCTTCCATAGCTTCGATCTGTTTCAGTCTTGCAATACGGCTCTGGATTGTCTTGAAGTTTGTAAGCATACCACCAAGCCATCTTTCATTTACATAGAACTGTCCGCAACGCTCTGCTTCTGCTTTGATAGCATCCTGAGCCTGTTTCTTAGTACCAACGAAAAGGATGTTTCCACCGTTAGCTACGATATCAGCTACTGCATTGTATGCATCGTCAACCATGCCTACAGACTGCTGAAGGTCGATGATATAGATTCCGTTTCTTTCTGTGTAGATGTACGGAGCCATTTTAGGGTTCCATCTTCTTGTCTGATGTCCGAAATGAACACCTGCTTCCAAAAGCTGTTTCATTGAAATAACGCTCATGATTTTTCTCCTTTTTGGTTAAATTCTTCCGCACAGATCACTTTCTATCCGGACCCAACCTCACACCGTAAGGGCACCATCCATCGGAATCTCTGTACGTGATTTTTATTTGTGCGGTTTTGCGCACATTGCAACTTCTAGAGTATAGCATAAGAAAACCCTCTGTGTAAAGAGGGTTTTGAGTTATTTTTGAGTTTTACGATGAAAGTTTCTCCGTGCGGTTCAGAAATACCACTGTGTTTTCTATTCAGTGCATGCGCTTATTTGCCGTCAGTCGCGCAAACTCGGCTTCGCCTCAGACAGTGCGCTTGATGACGGCAGCTTGCCTGCACTTCATGACGAAAGCCTCGTGAGTATTTCTATACCTGCACGGAGATGTTTTTCATCTGTAATTTCCTCAAAAGATATTTTATTTGTTGTATCGGTATCATGTTTTCAACTTTCTTAGTTCCTCATCTGTCAAGGAGCGATACTCCCCTTTTCTCAAATCGTCAGGCAAGGTGAGGGAGCCCATGGTGATTCTTTTGAGGTAGATAACAGGGGTTTCGACTGCGGCCATCATGCGTTTCACCTGGTGGAATTTTCCTTCATGGATTGTCAGATGCAGTTCTGTATAGACTTCCGGGAGATTCTCTCTGCGGACGCGCCCTGGTTCTGGTTCACCTGCACCTTCCCAGCTTCCGCCAACGATTTCTACCTTAGCCGGCATCGTCAGTTTTTTTTCGCCGATATCCACACCTTTTTCCAGTTTCTCGATCTTTTCCACTGTAAGCTTTCCTTCCACTCGGACAAAGTAGGTTTTGTCCACATGTTTTCCCGGTGCAAGGAGTTCATGTGCCAGCATACCGTCATCTGTAATAAGAAGTAATCCTTCTGTATCTTTGTCAAGTCTTCCTACCGGAAACAGACCCTTGCGATCAGATGGAACATATTCCATAACTGTTCGGTCATTACGATCTTCTGTTGCACTGACGCAGCCGGCTGGTTTATTCAGAATATAATAGACAAACTCCGGTGCTGCACCTACTGTTTCACCTGAAAGTACAACTGTATCCTTCTCCGGATCAACCTTCAGTTCCGGTTTCTTCGCCGGAACTCCATTGACCTGAACCTGTCCCTTCTGTATGAATTTTTTCACTTCACTTCTGGTTCCTTTTCCTGCGTCAGCAAGAAATTTGTCCAGCCTTACTGCCTTTGCCATATCTACTCCTTATTCTGTCTCAGATGAACCTGAATCGCCGCTGCTTTCCAGATAGATTGAAGTTGGTTCATCTGCTCCACCTATGATTTCCTGTGATACCATATCTTCGCTGTCATCCGTATACACCGTTTCTTCTTTTGTTACCGGTGCATCCATCTGCATACTGCTCTGTGTGATTCCCAGCTCTGTAATTTTTTCTTTTACGAAATCAGGCAGTTTCTCTGTCTTCAGTCCATATGCGTTCACAGCATCGCCTTTATCCGTATACACAGATACATAAATATTCTGATAAATCTCGGAATCTTTGTCAACGTATCCATTATATCTTACAGTCAATGCCTCTTTCAGAGCTTTTATTTCTTCCGGCTTCTCATAAGTCACATCTTCCTGCTGACCATCCTCATCGTTAAAATAGTTCAGCATGATCTTTTTAATATCCAGATCTTCTACCGTCAGAGGATAACCTGTTTCCTTAAGAATTGCAAGAGTATTTTTAAATGAAGGATAAATACCGACTATCCAGTTCGCATACTGTACATTTGCATTGGTATTACCTGGTATCATATTATTCACATCCTGTTTACCAGGAAGCTGATAAGCAAAATCAATTTTAACCTCGGGTACTTGCATAAAATCTTCTGCTGTTGCAGCATCGACATCCTTCTTCATCGCTTCAAGGAGCTGTTTCATTTTATCAGAATCATTCTGGAAGATGCTGTATCCATTTCCACTTGCATCATTTAATCCAATATTTTTCAGATATTTCTGATCAAGATTAAGAAAACCAAATTTCTGTTCTTTCAGATTTTCTTCTTCATATAATCCTTTTACAAGAGCGCTTAAATTCTCCGTCCCTATCCAGTATTTTCGGTAGATCTCTTTTCCAGATTTAAGTGTATATTTTATACTTGAATAATATGCATAATCTCCATCGATTTCCTCACTTTTTGGATTGCCGGCAACGATATCCTGAAGAGCTTTATAAGTCTGGTCACCTATACCATTTTTACCGATAAATGCCATTGCAGGTTCTGCCCAGTTATTTGCATCTGTTATTTCATAGTCTCCATCTTTGGTCTTTTGAACATTCTCATAGTAGTCCTGATCAAAAGACATCATGTTGAGATTCACGGATGCAATATCTTCCTGTTTTGGAATATAGCTGTTAAAATGCAGCAGGTCTTTCTGAAAAATAAGCGCACAAACTGCTACAAGTGCCCCTGCAATTACCAGCTGTAACTTTTTCGTAAAAAAGCCCTGGAAACTCATCTGATATATCGTTTCTGATAAACCATGTATTATGACTGTTCCAAGTATCATTCCGAAAATCCACCAAAGGATTCTGACTTTTCCGGTAGTAAGAGAATAGAATATCCAGCCGACTGCAAGGCCGCCCGGAACCACGACCATAAATCTCACTACGATTGAAATCCACGAATAAACCATTGATTTTCCAGCCGATTCTGATGGTCTTTTCTTATATGCAATCCATGCCAGGACTCCAAATACAACACCAAGAACAATAACTGCTGCAAGTAATTTTCCTGCCTTTCCTTCCGCATAAGCACTGACCATATCAAGAATCAACGTTCCCGGAGATGCAGAGTGCAGAAGCGTATGAAATCCACCATACTGATATTCTGAGAAGAAGGTATGCCAAAATGACTGTCCATAGGCTACAAGGATCAGATTGAGTACAATACCATACAGGTACATTCCACCCAGACACAGAATACCCATCAGCATATTTCCCGTCACACTGATTATAAGCACAATGCTGAAATAGATCACCAGGTAGATGATAAGATGCAGGAAAAGCATCCTGACTGCCATCCCCATAATATTCAGGCTGAAAAATCCTCGCGCTGCTCCAATGCAGATCATCAGAAATTCTGTAACGATATATGGTATCAGATAATATACCAATCCTGAAAATATTCTTTCCAGAAACATTTCTGATCTTTTCATCGGAAGTCCATGATAATAGTCTGTTTTTTTGCCAGAATACAGGTAAATAAATCCATTCACACTGTTTATGAAAGCTGCTATTGATGCAATGATCAGGCCTGACAGTACAAAGCCATCCTTCCACAAATTGTTATACAAAATCTGACTTTGCAAAGCTGAATATTTCAGATCACTCCAGGAACTCAGCTTCACCATACCAGTCACCGGAAATGCCAGAAGAAATCCGAGTGCTATAAATGCCGGTATCCATATCTGACCTTTAGAAATCGTCTTTATATATTTAGAAGAAAATATTCTGGATTTCATAACCAGCCACCTCCGTTTCACTGATAAATATTTCTTCCAGAGTCAGCGGAAGCACTTCACTGAACAATGGATTCTTCTCCTGTATCTTTGCCATGATTTCTGACCGCGTACCTCTTGCTGTAAACAATACAAGCGATCCCTGATGATCGATCTTTAATATGTCAAGTTCTTTTTTCAATTCCTCTTCCTGTTTCCTGTCTGTCAAAACACACTGTACTTTATGAATATAGAATTTCATATCTTCCAGGTCTTTACTCAAAAGCATGCCTCCTTTATGCAAAAGTCCCACATGGTCACAGATGTCTTCCAATTCTCTCAAATTGTGTGAAGCCAGAACCGGAGTAAAATCTCTGCTCATGATTTCTGCTGCAAGCAGACTCTTAACCCCCTGACGTACTACCGGATCTAATCCGTCAAATGTTTCATCACAGAGAAGATATTTTGTCCCTGCACTGATTCCAAGAAGTACCATCAACTGTTTTTTCATACCCTTAGAAAAGCTGCCGACTTTTCTTCTTTCATCAAGCTGGAACTGATTCATCAGTTTTGCAAATCTCTGCTTCTCAAATTTCGGATAATGCAGCTGGTAGAACGCAGCCATATCCAACGCTGTATAGTTTGTCGGAAAATAGCAATCATCAGATATGTAGAAAACCTGTTCTTTTGCCTTTTCATTATCAAATACTGCCATATCATCAATCTTTATTTCACCCTCATCAGGTTTCAGAATTCCTGCAATCATACGAAGAAGTGTACTCTTCCCTGCACCGTTGCTTCCAACCAGACCGAAGACCTCTCTTTCCCCGATTTCCAGCGAAACCTTACTGACTGCCATAAGCGTCCCAAATGCTTTGCTGCATCCCCTTATCTCTATCATCTCTGTTCCTCCTCATACCCTTTCTGAACCAATGTCATCAGTTCTTCTTCTGTCATACCTGTGTTGATTCCACGTCTGACAAGTTCCAGAAATTCTTTTCGAAAATCTTCTTTGCTTTTTTCCTGAATCTGCTGCGTCTCTGCAACAAAATTCCCTTTGCCTTTTACCGGATAGATCAGTCCCTCCTGCTCCAGTGTCATATAAGCTCTCTGAATCGTATTCGGGTTGATAGATAATTCCATTGCTAGCTGCCGGACAGAAGGAAGTCTGCAACCGGCCAGCAATGCTCCCTGATAGATCAGCGTCCTGAACTTTTCAGTTATCTGTTCATATATCGGACGTCTGTCCTGATAATCTAGTATTATCATTGTCCCTCCTTTCTGCTGTAAATCATTTTTTCGCATGTGTATTCAGTGTATTAATTGTTTTAACACACTTATGATATCATATATTCCCCTTAAGAGCAATCTTTCTAATTATAAAATCTTTCTAAACCCCGAAATCTAATTACCATTATTTCTTTATACGCATCCTCGCGGAGCGTTTTTTACTTTATTGGAACATTACGGAGTAATTTCCTATAAAGTAAAAAAAAGCTCCCAGATTTTATTTCATCTGAAAGCCTTTCATTTGTATCATAATTTTTACTTTTCTCTGCTATATAACTCGTTTTGATCTTCCCTGTACTCTTTTTGTAAAATAAAAACAGCCCAAAATCATTACCATCAGTAAGATCAGGAATAATATCATGATTGCAGCCGGATTTCTGACAATGATCCATGTATATAAATCCGGCGATATCAGTGACCAGATATTAGCCTCCATATGCAATAGCACACTGCTCCACAGACATCCACTGATATCCAGAATATATGCAAACACTATTCCAAGAAGGCTCGCATAAACAGCCTGTACCAGATTTCCATGATAGATTCCAAAAATCAGGCCAGAAATTACAGCAGCTGCTCCCATTCGCATATAATCCCGAAGTCTCAGATAGATCAGCCAGCGAAAAACGATTTCCTCTGCAAGCGGTGCTATGATTCCCATAGATAAGATCAGGAACCACATTTGTTTTCCTTCCATCAGCTGGTCCATAGATTCCTGATATTCCTGATAATTTAAAACCGACTGCAGTATTCCCACAAGCATATTGGCAAACTGAGAAAATGCCGCTCCCATTCCAAGCAACAATAACATTTCCGGAATTTTCAACTGCCATGGTTTTTGCGAAGTTACAAGTCCGCCAATTTTTCTCGCTGCACGGTCTCTACTGTAAAACCACAGACAGGGAATCATAGCAAGTAATCCAGTCAGCCCTGTAAAAAGAATTGCATTTTGATAATAAGCATCCATTCCCCCGCCAGATTTCATGATCAGCCACAGACCTGCGTAGCCAACGATCTGTGAAATCAAAAAATGAATCCCACAGGGATATGCTACTCTCCAGATCTGTCTGACATGGCTTTGTCTGCGTCGGGGGCTCAGGCGAAAAAATCCAGTATCTCTTCAGCTGATGCCACAATCTGCAATGGCTGGGAGGCCACAAGTTCTTCTTCTGTCCCATAGCCATAAGAAACAGCCACACAATCAAGTCCGGCCTTTCTGGCTCCAAGAACATCGTGCTCTTTATCCCCCACCATGATCACCTGCTCGCGGTGATGATCCAATCCAAGGCGTTTCAAGGTTTCTTCAATCACCTCTGTCTTATTTGTTCTGGCTCCATTCATTTCACTGCCCACAATTTCGTCAAAATATTCCGTCAAATTAAAATAATCTAAAATCTGTTTCACATAATATTCCGGTTTGGAAGATGCAACTGCCAGAAGGTATTTCTTTCTCCTTAATTCCTGAAGCATCTTTTCCACCCCCGGGTATGGACGATTCTCAAATATTCCAGTCGTAGAATAACGCTCTCTGTAATACTCCACTGCTTTGCGCGCAGTCGCTTCATCCATATCTGCATATTTCATAAACTGCTCCATCAGCGGTGGTCCGATAAACACTTTCAGTTTTTCAAGATCCGACTCTGGTCTGCCAAGCTTTTCAAGCGCATACTGCACGCATTTTGTGATTCCCTCACCTGACTCTGTCAGCGTTCCATCCAGATCAAATAAGATTGCTTTATACATAATTCCTCCGATTTTTTACAGATAATTTTTCTTTTGTATCAAAAAATTCGTCTAAAAAACATTATAGGTCAGTATAACATTCTTTTTCTCTCCCGTCCACGTAAAATCTGCCGGTATCATAGCTGCAATCTCCAGCAGATTTATCTCATTGACAAGGTCATGTACTCTGACTAATTCTCCCTCTGTATCCCAGTCTTTTTCCTGTCCGTTTACACGTACACTTACAATTTCTACCACTGTATTCTTCTTGATTCGAATTTCTGCATATTCTCCCTTTCCCAATTCCTGTCTCAAACATAAGAGTTTCATTTTTCGCAGACATTCTGCAGGCGGCAGACGGTACTCTTCCTTGTACTCTGTTACTGTTTCCACCTCTTCTTTCGGGACTTCTGTAAATACCGGTATTGAAGTTGCTGTTGGCGCAGGAACCGGAGTTGGAGTCACAGTCGGTGTCCATGTCGGACTCGTTTCTGCGGGAATCGATACTACCGTACTCTCAGACTCGAGAATTCTGCTTTCATCCATGATCGAACCACTTTTATTTTCGTTCTCTCCTCTATACCTTTCCGTATATTCTGTTACAGAAGAACGGTTTTTTTCAGTTGTTGTGGAACTTTCCCGTGCATTCCAATTCTGTACAGGCACTTGTTCATACTCCTCATTATATGAGGATACCGTTCCTGAAGTATTTTGTTCTGATTCCTGTCCGTCATTTCGTGTTTCATCTACATAAGTATTACTGTCATTCTGTTCTGGTGTATTGCATACCGGCTCATCCTCCCATTCTTCTCCGGTTCCTTCATATTCACCGGTCCCTGTTGAAACCTCAAACCCACCAAACTCAGCTGCATATGCAGCTGAACAACTTCCATACACTGCCATTATCAGTAAACTAAAAAGCACCTTCCAAAAAAGATTGTTTCGTCCTTCCAAGAATAATTCCTGCCTCCTTCTTCCATTCCTGCCATTCTTCAGCAAATGCATCTGCTATCTGCATTCTTTTTTCTTCTGCCCTGTTTTTCCACTGTCTGTATACTGCTCTGCTTTCCTGATACCTGCCCTGTCTGCACAAAAATAATCCATATTCCAGATAGCCCTTACTATACTCCGGCTCATATGTTAACAATTGCCGATAGTAGATTTCTGCATGATCTGCTTTGTCTGCCAGCTGTCCGTTCCACGCAAGCAGTTCCAGAATTCGGATCTGATCCTGTGTCTTCTGATAAACTTTTTGCAAATTCTGCAGCTCTTTTTCTATGTGAACATGTATTTTCTCTTTCCATATTGCAGAACCAGATTGATATTCCATAGTAAAATACCGCGCGGTCACCGGTGTCAGCATCTGCGACAGCTCTGGCAGTTTTTCCCTGTCTAATCCTGAACCCAGAACAGCCACAAACACCACCAAAGCTACCGCCAGCGGGAAAAGTACAGCTTTCAGCTGCAAATTCAGCGGATGAATTTTACATAATTCATTTCTTGCCTCCGCGGTACCCTGCCAGCGCTTCTCCGGCTCTGTACGGCAACATCTGAAAATAAATTTCCCCAAAGCAGGACATTTCAAAAAATACCGGAATTTCTTTTTGCCACAAAGCACTTCCATTGTTTTTCCAAGTGCATAAAAATCGCTGGCTGCACTTATCTTTCCTTGCAGCTGTTCAGGGGCAGCATATCCTCTTGTTCCCTTTGTTTCTTTATAAGAAGCACTATATGAAAAAACCGCACTTCCAAAATCTACCAGATAAAGGCGTTTCTGATCTGTCATCATTATATTTGCCGGCTTCAGATCCCCATAAAAAACTGCCGGTTTCCTGGAATGAAAATATTCCAGCACCTGCAAGGTCACATCACCTATGCACAGTATCTCCTCTATGGAAAAAACATATCCTTCCTGCATATACTCTTCCAGAGATCTGCCATGTATATATTCCATGATGATGTAACAAAAGTTACCCCTCTCTGTGTAATCAATCATCTTTGGCAGATAGGGATGTTCAAGAAGTCTGAGCAGTCCGGCCTCTCTTCTGCTGCTGGCAGGCAGCTCTTTTACCGCACGAAAAATGCCAAGTTCCAGATCACGTGCCAGATACATGGAACCTTCACCGCCTCTGCCAATCTGCTCGACAATACAATAGCGGCCTTTCAGTATGATTCCTGTTAGATCGATATCGATCGCTCCTTTCGCTGATTTTTATAAATATCTGTATGGAAAAATGTTGGGAATTCCAACTTATAGAATTTTGAGATGAAATAAGTATATCATAAAAAGGAATGGAAAATAATAAATTTTTTCTAAAAAGTCTCACCTTCCAGATGGGAGGTGAGACTTTAATTCAATTACATACGATCCGGTGCTGAGAACCCAAGAAGGTCGATGCTTGTTTCAAGTATATCTTTTGTAAGACCGAGAAGTTTCAGGAAGGATTCTTTCTGTGCCTGGTTTTCTTCGCTGAGAATCTTAGTCTCATGGTAAAAACTGTTGAATGCATTGGATACTTCATAAATGTATGCACAGATCTTATGCGGTGCTTTTTCTTCGAAAGCATTCTCAATGGTACTTCCGAATTTTGTCAGCTCCAGCATAAGGTTCTTCTGGCTTGCATTGACAGCCGGAAGGATTTCTCCTGCTTCAAGATTTCCGCCTTCTTCTTTATAACGATTGAGAATGGATTTGATACGAACGATCGTATACAGGATATACGGACCTGTATTTCCTTCGAAGGAAGTGAAACGATCAATATCAAACACATAATCTTTGGTTGCCTGATTGGACAGGTCACCATATTTGATTGCAGAAAGTCCTACAATCTCCGCTGTTTCTTTTGCATCCTGATCTTTGACACTTCTGTTCTCGACAATCTTATGGAACATCTCTTCGTCAATATCTGCGATGAGATTTTCCAGACGCATAACACCGCCCTCTCTTGTTTTGAACGGTTTTCCGTCTTTTCCATTCATGGTACCAAATCCAAGGAAAGAAAGTTTCGTCTCCGGTTTTACAAGTCCGGTCTTTCTTGCACAGCGGAATACCTGAATGAAATGAAGTTCCTGACGCTTGTCTACTACATAAAGAATTTCATCCGGATCAAAGAGTTTGACACGCTCTACGATCGTTGCAAGATCTGTTGTGGTATACAGAGAAGCTCCGTCTGATTTCAACAACATACATGGTGGAATTTCTTTGGTATCAGATTCTTCTTTGACATCTACTACCAGTGCTCCCTGATCTTCATATGCAAATCCCTGGTCTTTCATTTTCTGAACCATATCCGGAATATACGGCTGTGCATCAGATTCCTTTTTCCACAGATCAAAGGAAACATTCAGGTTTGCATAGTTTCTCTTGAGGTCTGTAACAGAAACCTGCATGATGTGATTCCAGAGAGCCATATATCCAGGTTTACCCTGCTGAAGCTGATGTGTTGCTTCAAGAGCTTCATTACGGTATTCTTCGTCTTCTTTGGATTTACCGCTTGCACATGGATAGATTTCCTCCAGTTCGCTGATGGTAAACGGTGCTTCCTTCGGATATTCTCCTTCGTAAGTATCGTCAAAATAAACCAGTTCCGGCTTGCGGTGTTTCAGTTCTGTAATGATCAGCCCCATCTGCAGTCCCCAGTCTCCAAGATGTACATCACCGATCACTTTGTGTCCAACAAAACGTCCGATACGTTTGATACTCTCCCCAATGATTGCAGAACGAAGATGACCTACATGAAGTGGTTTTGCAACATTCGGTCCGCCGTAGTCGATAATGATCGTCTTCGGTTTCTCAGCTGTTTTTACAGAATATTTCTCATCTGCTGCCATTTTCTTCAGGTAATCAGCAAGAAATTCTTCTTTAACCTGCAGATTGATAAATCCCGGCTTCACAACTTCTGCCATTGCAAAGATCTGACTGTCTTTCAGATGTTCAACTACATCATCTGCGATCATAAATGGTGCTTTCTTATATGCTTTGGCTCCTGCCATGGCTCCATTACACTGAAATTCACATAAATCCGGTCTGTTGGAAACGGTAACTTTACCGTATTCCGGATTGTATCCGGCTTTTTCAAAAGCAGAAGCAAGTTCTTCTGCCATTAATTCCATAAGTTTTTTCATTTTTCTGACTCCTTATTTTATACAGTTACTTTCTTTGCGCATGCAACAGCAAGTGCTCCATGTCCGATATGGCATGCAACGCTTAAAGAAAGTGGATCCATATGGATATCTATTCCAGGAAATGCTGCCTGAACTTCTTTTTTGAATTCCTCGGCCTCTTCTTTGTTTCCTGCATAGGCCATCTGCAGACACATCTCACCGGATTCTACATATTTCTTAAAACGTGTATCCCAGTCTTCCTGTATTGCTTTCATCATAACTCTCTTTGCCTGCTTCTTACCTCGCACTTTTGCATATGCATCAAGCTTCTCTCCCTGGATCTGAAGAACAGGTTTCAGATTCAGAACTGTTCCGATCGCAGCTGCAGCCGGAGTGATTCTTCCACCTTTTTTCAGATATTTCAAAGTTTCCAGAGTAATATAGATACTTGACTCCATCTTCTCTTCTTCCAGTTTTTCTTTAATCTCTGCCGCATTCTTTCCTGCATCTCTTAATGCTATTGCATCAAGTACTGACTGACGCTGCGTAACTGAGATTCTCTGGTTATTAACAACCTGCACTCTGCCATCGTAATCTCTGGCAAGCATGGTAGCTGTATCACAGGACGCACTCAGTCCACTGGACATCGGAATATGTACAATCTCATCATACTCTTCCAGCAGATTATCCCATAAACCACACACTTCAGCCGGACTCGGCTGTGAAGTAGATATGGATTCATCATTTTTCAGACGTTCATAAAAATCTTCCTGTGAAAGAGTGATTCCTTCCAGATACATCACATCGTTAATATAAAAAGGCATAGGCAGAACAGAGATTCCCAGTTTTCTTCCTTCATCCTGCGTAATACCACTGTTACTGTCTGTTACAATTGCAATTTTTCTCATACTGCATCTCCTCATGTATTTTACTTCATATCTGAATCATTGCATATTGATTATAGTCTAACACATTTTTTTCTCCATCTCAATTAAAATATCAAAAATGCCCCTCATAACAGAAAAAGAGATTGGAGTCTGTCTCTGATCAACAAACTCCAACCTCTGTCATTCACTTCTAAGTGCATCAATCGGATTTAAATCGGCAGCCTTGACTGACGGAAGTAATCCAAAGATCACGCCAATCAATGTGGAAAAAAGAACGGAACCAATGATCGCCGGTATACTGATAGCTGTCGGAGCCCCCGACAGTTCCGATACCACTTTGGAAAGTGCAATTCCAACAATAACTCCGATCACTCCTCCAATGCTTGTCAGCATGGAGGCTTCTGTCAGAAACTGAAACAGAATCACTTTCTTTCGTGCACCGATTGCTTTTTTCAGACCAATTTCACTGGTTCGTTCAGTGACGGATACCAACATGATATTCATAACGCCGATACCTCCGACCAACAATGAAATACTTGCAATCCAAATCAGCTGTGTATTGGTGCTCTCACTGAGTTTCTGCAAGTTCTTGACCTGCTGCATTACATCATCCGCTTTATATTTGTACTTGGATGTATTGGTGTTGATTCCCTGATTCATAATATCCGCTGCTGCATTTCCGGCGGAACTCATATTATCCGTTGAATCTGCTCGGATCACGGCATTCTCAGGTTCATCAAACTTAAATGCCATGGGCCAGCATTTATTCGGAATCATGACTGTTCCCATGATCATCTGATAATATTGATTGTACTCATCAATGGTTTTGATATTTGGCTGATAATCATCATTCTGTTCTACCACACCAATAACGGTAAACGGTTCGGATCCAATCTCTATTGTTTTTCCAACAGGATCTTTTCCTGCAAAGAGATTATCTGCCGCATTGCTGTCTACCAGTACAACCTTTCGCATCTCATCATAATCCTTCTGTATAAAACCACGGCCGGATCTTACCATATATCCACAGGTATCCAGATAATTCATATCAATTCCATAAATACTTCCACCCTGAAAACTGGTATTTTCATAATATACGCTGCTAGTATATGTACGGCTGTAAAAGAATGTCGCATTCTCCACATGATCCAGATTCATAACATCTTCTTTCTGCTGATCTGAGAGAAGCGGCGGTTCCGTACCATCGGTCATTCCATACTCCGGATCATAATCACTGTCACCATAATTCAGACTCACAGAAACTGTATTATTTCCCGCACCGATCAGGTCTTCTTTGATCTGTTCACTTGTTCCCTTGATCGTAGACACGATCGCAATGATCGATGCAATACCAATAATGATACCCAGCATAGTCAGAAAAGATCGCATTTTATGAGACCAGATTCCCTGAATGGATATCCTCATATTTTCAAGCATAAAATACCACCTTTCTAATATCCATAGATCTCACTGGAAGAAACTTCCTTGGTCTTTGCACCTTCTTTTACCGTGTCACCATACGGAAAAGCAATCTTATCATCTCTGGTGATTCCACCGGTTATCAGTACACTGTAGCCGCCATTTACATTACCACCTACGGTAAGCACCTGTTTCTTCAGCACTCCGTTGTCATCCTTGTATACATAACTGGCTCCATTTTCTGACCGTACAAATGCCCTGTCCAGAACAATTCCTTTGCTCTGTGTATTATTTGTCAGAGAAATCGTCAGCCAGTCTTCGTCCGATACTTTGACGGTTTTGTCCGGAATCGTTGCAATATATGTATAATAAGATACATTTGGATTTCCATTGCCGGAATAATTATCACCTGAAACCGGATACTCAGATACATCGATCACCTCTGCTTCAAAATCACCATTCTGACTTGAACAGTTCAGTATCGTACCTTCCTTAATCTGATCCAGCATCAGTTCACTGACTGTACCTTTTACGTAGTAACCTTCTTTGCTTTTGATCGTCATAAAAGAATTTCCATCAGATGCGCCAGTCACCGGATCGCCTACTTTTGCAACCGTTCCGTCCAGCTTGCTGTATATTACCTCTTTTTTTACTTTTTTCTCGAGTTTCTCAATATTCAGTTTACTTTCTCGGATGTCCAGTTTCAGGCTGTCAATCTTAGTCTGCTGAATCTTGATCGCCTCATCACGTGAGACAGGTGCCGACCCACCATCATCTCCACCGCCGCCTCCGTCTCCGCCTCCATCAGCCGGTGGCTTCTCATAATGAGATGCCCCGTCCAGCGAAAACTCAACTTCAGAGTTATCGGTTACCATTTTTTCCAGCAGGCCTCCATCTACAAGATAATAGCCTGTGCAGGATTCTTTACGGTCCAGCAGATTTGTTATCGTATCATTTTGATGAAACTCCAGCTGATACCAATATCCTTCTCTGCCTGGTTCCTTCGTACCATCAGCCTGAAAAGCAGCCATTTTATTCAAAAAGGATCCCTTCGCAACTACATAGCCTTTCGCAGAACTGCAGAGGAATACATATGGATCCTCCTCTGTACCTGTTCCGGTATAGGGTTCTGTATTTTCATCCAGAACCTGATAAAACATCGGACTTCCATCCGTCAGATCATCTGTTCCAGTATCCGGTTCTGTGTCAACGATCTCGATTTCGTCTGTGAAATCTTCATCGGCATTATCATCCGGTATATTCGTCGGCTCCGGACTGATCGTTACTGTGGTATCATTTCCTGTCGTATCCGGCTCTTCAAACTCAACCTTCACATCTGTACTACTGTTGTCTGATGAATCTGCATTTCCATCTGAACTGTTCTCAGAGCCGCTCTCTGTTCCCTGTGTTTGTGCAGCTGCACTTTCGGAATCCTCAACAGCAGTCTCTTCTGTATTTGCAGATTCTATATCTGTCTTCTCCACAGCAGCCGCCAGAACCGGCTGGATAATTGCAGCCAGATAATTGCCCTTCACACTTCCACCCGTCGAAGCAGTTTCATTACTGTCATCCATCGCACTGCTTGTATCTGTATCATCCGATGTGCTGCCGGAAGTATCCAGTGTCTCCCCATCACTTTCTTCTATCTTACCGCCGTTTTTCAGGCTGCTCAGCCTGTTAATCGCTTTATTCAGATCCTGTTCCTGCTGTTTTTGTTTCAGCTTGGCTATATTCAGTTCCATCTGAACAAGTGTCATATCAAAAGACATCAACTGATCCCCTTTTTTAACGGAATCCCCCTTTGATACATAGACCTCCTTAATGATCATATCTTTGTCTATGTTAACACTCTGCGTCGCACTGGTAACAATATTTCCATTAAGATTTGTATCATCCATGTAATACTGACCGGCCAGACTGTCAACGCTTACAACAGACACCGTTTTCTGATGAGACTTTTTATAATAGACTGCTCCGCCGGCAGATCCTCCTGCGACCAGAGCTGCGATCAGGATACCTATGATGATTTTTTTCTTCATGAACTACTTCACCTCTTTTTCCTTCAGCTCTCCATCGCGAATCATCACAACCCGCTTTGCATGTGCAGCAATGTCCGGATCATGAGTGATCATAAGGACTGTGACCCCCTCATCATTCAGCTTCTGGAAAAGCTCCATGACCTGAGCACCTGATTTACTGTCAAGTGCTCCTGTTGGTTCATCTGCCAGAAGGAGTTTGGGGTTATTTACGATTGCCCTGGCAATCGCAACTCGCTGCATCTGTCCACCGGAAAGCTGGTTCGGCTGAAAGTCTACACGATCAGCAAGTCCTACTCTTTCCAGTGCCTTCATTGCCCGCTCCCGTCTTTCTTTCTTCGGGACTTTGGCATAATTCAATGGAAGTTCTACGTTAGCAAGCGCAGACTGTCTTGGAAGAAGGTGGAAACTCTGAAATACAAATCCGATCTTATTAAGTCGGATATCTGACATATCATTTTCTGAACAGTTGAGAATGTCCTGTCCATCCAGAAAAAATTTCCCTTCTGTCGGCTTATCCAGGCATCCTATAATATTCATGAGTGTTGTTTTTCCTGATCCGGATGGTCCCATGATTGCCACATATTCTCCCTCTTCCATGGAAAAATTAACGTCCTTCAGAACCGGCACACTCATCTTTCCCTGCTGATAGTTCTTAAAGATTCCCTTTAATTCCAAAATCATTGTGCTTCCTCCGTATCCTCCTCTACCGGCATAAGATTATCATCCAGTATCTCACCTGAATCGGAACTTCCGTCTGTCATATTCATTGATTCATCCGATGAACTGTCATCCACAATGCTGTCATCAACTGCTTCCGGATCATCAACAACGGTTCCGTCATCGCTCATTTCATATTCACTGACACCCTCTGTATCAGCCGTATCCGGAAGAGGATCTTCACTGAAGCTGCTATCATCCAGCGGCTGCATATCTATGTTGCCTGTATCCATTGCATCTTCTATATTAGTCGTCGTAGACATTCCCTCCTCAAGTATATCAGACGGATATGCTATACAGTCATCCTTGGAAAGACCATCTGCAATCTCATATTCTCCAAGTTCTTCATCATGCTGTCCCAGAATCACACTACGTTTCTCCAGTTTGCCCTTCTTATCTGCTGCCCACACATACGGACTGTCTGTATCTGCATCAACAATATAAACCTCACTTAACCAGATTCCTGTCTTTTGACTTTCCTGTCCTTCATCCATCTCAATATAAACATGCTGGCCAAGCATCAGCCCGTCTGATGAATCGAGATTTACATAAAACGGATAAGTACTGGTACTCGTCTGAGAATCACTGCTGTCCGTCATTCCGTAAAAAGAATTGTTATTATTGCCGGAAGATGCACTGTCCTTATCAATCGTTCCCATGGTTCCCTTCCAGGTCTGACTGTCATCCACACGAGATCGAATGATTACCGGTTCGCCCTCAACAATGCTGTTTACATTTAATTCATTGACTGTACCTTTTATACGGTAAGCACCTGTACTCAGAATTGTAATAAATGCATTGCTGCCCCCGCTGCTGCTATCATCAGACTGAGAGGAATCTCCTGAATCTGTATCATCCACGCTGCTGTTATCCTCTGTTGTCAGCTTCGATGTATCGATTTTCTGGATAACACCATCAATTGAACTCCGGACTTCTGTATTGCCGGTCGCACTTTGGAGTTTGTCAATCTCAGCCTGCTTGCTTTTCTGACTGTATTCATTTTTCTTGAGATTCATTTTGTTTGTCTCAATCTCAATCGTATAAGAAAGCTGATTATCCTGACTTGCTTTTTTCTTTTCTTTTTCAAGCGTGGCAATCCGCTCGTTCAGACTGCTTGCCTCATTTTTCAGGCGGTCAAGGTCAAGCTGTGCTTCTTCCAGGCTCTCCTGAATGCTGCTCAGATCATATTCAAACAAAAGCTGCCCTTTCTTGACCTGATCACCGGTCTTAACCTGGACTTCTTTTACTGTCCGTCCACTCTCCAGTTCTACAGAAACAGTCTCCTGAGGCTCAACTACTCCTGCATAGCGGTTGGAAACTCCTGATGTCTGTCCGGTAAGGTCGCTTATTTTGGTTACATATACAGAATCTCCACTTGTCTCCTGCTGACCAAATACGCCCATTTTCCAACATACTCCTGCAGCAGCGCCGCCACCAATTATCAATATCCCGAGAAGGATTAAAATACGTTTTTTCATAAATCTGTGTTTCCTCCTATCAGTCCAGACATTACTGACTTAATGATACACTATTCATGTGTTTACTTTGTAAAAATCACTTTTTAACTTATATATCATATCAGATTACACCTGAAAATGAAAGAGCTGTACAAAATCATCCCGGTTTTCACAATATTTTCATAAATGTCTTCCAAAACAGCATAAAATTACCATTTTTTGACTTTTCCATGCTTATCTGATAAAATATAAAGGATTATTTTTGAAAGGAAAGATACCTATGAAGATCGCAAAAGGTCTGATGCCATTTCTGCTGATTATCCTGGCTATCATATGTTTGACCGGCTGTTCCCACGTGGATAAGACAGATGTACAGGCAGTTATCACAAATGAACTGGATCTACTGAAAAATCTGGACTCTGATACGACCCAGAAATATGTATCCTACAAAGAACTTTTTCCCGACGCTACCAAAGAGATCAAACTCTCAAATGAAGTAAAAGAAGTCTTTTCTCTCTTCTTCCAGAATTTTGATTACGAAATTCTGAGTGTAAACGTCGACAACGATAAAAAAGAAGCCACAGCTTCCCTGCGCTTATCCACAATAGATGCAGCCTCTCTTGCCAAAGATTACGGCGAAGCTTCTCTGAAAAATGCAATTCTCAAAGCGGCTGACAGCGAAGAACAGGCTACAGAAAAAAACACAGATTCCATGGAAGAACGTTATCTCCTGCTGGATCAACTCCTCAGCAATAACAATTATGCTACCGTAGAACGAGAATGTACTGTGGAACTTTGTAATAAGGGAAGTAATGATGCCAAAGACGAATGGGAGATCATACGTTCACACTCCCTGGAGAACAATCTTGTCGGCGGTCTGATGACTTATCTGTCTGATAACAACCTCCTCTCACCTGAGGAAACCCTGACCGTCTATCTGAATACCCTTAAAACAATGAATACAGAACAAATGGGCAATTATCTTGGAATCGAAAGCCTGTTCAATACTTCCGATACAGACAAGAATTCTATTGCTACCGCACTGGTGGAGCTTTTTCACTCTACTTTTGATTTCAATATTTCCAGCTGTGACGAAGAAAGCTACAATGCTGTCATTCAGACTAAGATCACTACCTTTGACAGCAATGCGATCCTTACTGCCTATCAGAATGAACTGGATACTTATCTGAGTTCTGCCGATGCTGTAATTGATGGTTCTGTCAAACGTTATGAAAAATCCATGCAGCTGCTTCTGTCAAAAATCAAATCAAATACAGCGACTGTACAGACTGCTGCTGTTTTCCATCTTACCAATGATGGTGTTTCCTGGAAACTTCAGGACAGCAATGCTGCAATCGGAAATGCCATTTTCGGAACGCTCAGCAGTACCCCGGTATCCGAAGAAGCAAACGATACCGCTGATTCCTCTGAACAAAACTAATTTTTATACTTCAAAACGGCCGTCCCACATCCGGGACAGCCGTTTTCTTTTATATCTGCAGCCTATTTGCTGCTCTTATTCTTCTGTTGTTTCTTCTTTAGCTGTTTCAAGCCCAAGTTCCTCAAGCTGCTGTTCGCTTACCACACTCGGTGATTCTGTCATCAGACAGGAGGCATCTTTTACTTTCGGGAATGCAATGACATCACGAATACTGTCAACTTTTGCCATCAGCATAACCAGACGGTCAAGTCCATATGCCAGTCCAGCGTGAGGCGGAACTCCATATTTGAATGCATTCAGAAGGAAACCAAACTGTTTGTAAGCTGCATCTTTCGTAAATCCAAGCATCTCAAACATTTTTTCCTGAATATCATTCTGATGGATTCGAACACTACCTCCACCGATCTCATTACCATTCAATACGATATCATAAGCTTTTGCACGGATTTTTCCAAGATCTCCACTCTCGATCAGTGGGATATCCTCTTCCATCAACATCGTAAATGGATGATGCATTGCTGTATAGCGGTTTTCTTCTTCACTCCACTCAAGAAGCGGGAACTCTGTTACCCATACGAAGCGATATTCGTTTTTGTCAAGAAGATCCATCTGTTTTGCAAGTTCTACACGAAGAGCACCAAGAACATCATATACAACTTTGTTCTTGTCTGCTGCAAAAAGAAGCAGATCTCCCGGTTTACCTTCCATCGCCCGAACCAGAGCATCCATCTCTTCCTCTGTCATGAATTTAGCAAAGGAAGATTTGCGTGTACCATCTTCTGCAATAGCGATGTAAGCAAGACCTTTTGCACCATAAGTCTTGGCGAAATCAACAAGCTTGTCAATCTTCTTACGAGGCATGCTTCCCTGGCCTTCTGCATTGATACCACGGACACTTCCACCAGCCTCCAGTGCATTCTTGAATACTACGAATCCGCAATCTTTCACTACTTCACTTACATCATGCAGTTCCATACCAAAACGCATATCCGGTTTGTCAGAACCGAAACGGTCCATAGCTTCCTGCCATGTAATTCTCTGAATTGGAAGCTTGACATCCACATCCAGAACTTCTTTAAACAGATAAGCAAGGAATCGCTCATTTACATCGATAACATCGTCTACGTCTACAAAGGAAAGCTCCATATCGATCTGTGTAAATTCCGGCTGACGGTCTGCACGAAGATCCTCATCACGGAAACAACGTGCGATCTGAATGTAACGGTCATATCCGGAGCACATCAGAAGCTGTTTGTACAGCTGCGGAGACTGTGGAAGGCCGTAGAAAGAACCTGGGTGAATTCTGGACGGAACAAGATAATCTCTCGCACCTTCCGGTGTACTCTTACCAAGCATTGGTGTCTCAACTTCCAGGAATCCTTCATCTGTGAAGAATTTACGGGTAAGCATCATTACTTTGCTCTTCATCATCAAATTTCTCTGAAGGTCCGGTCTTCTCAGGTCAAGGTAACGGTATTTCAGACGAATTTCATCTTTTGTCTTGCTATTCTCTTCGATCGGGAAAGGCGGAACCTCAGACTCTGCGAGAATTCTTAAAGATTCTGCACGGAGTTCCAGTGCACCTGTAGCAAGATTTTCATTTACAGCACCACCGCGATTCTCAACTGTACCGGTAACTGCGATTACAAACTCACTTCTCAGTTTGCCTGCTTTTTCAAAACCTTCCTGGTCAATGCTGCCATTTTCAAAGATCACCTGCATGATACCGGAACGGTCACGAAGATCAACAAAGACAAGACCTCCTTTGTTACGTGCCTTCTGCACCCATCCCATCAGGGTTACTTTGCTGCCGACCATATCCTTTGTTACTTCTGCACATCGGCATGTCCTGTGCAGACCTTTCATACTTTCAGCCA
>JAERMT010000435.1_pt2 | contig 20747 bp, 16 predicted proteins | sample 9267081 | NCBI WGS metagenome assembly JAERMT01 (sample SAMN17071939, study PRJNA684904) | human gut metagenome | isolation source: diarrhea sample from child under the age of five | host: Homo sapiens | place: South Africa: Mafikeng, Mafikeng Provincial Hospital | collected 2019-09
ACTCAAGGTAGCGTTGCGGCAGCGGCTCGTTAAGCCCCAGGCTTTCGTTGACGCGCTCGATCTGGTCGGCCGAGGCCTCCATGCCGAGCATCGAAGAGGCGGGGTCGCCCGGCGTAAGATAGATAATCAAAAACACGACGGCCGAGATGATGAGCATCACCGGGATCATCGCGCCGATACGTTTGAGCGTGTACTTTAACATGCGAGGTTTCTATATCCCCTCTGAACACGACAGACCGCGGCGGCCGAGGGGTCAAGCCCCTACGGTCGCCGCTCCATCGATACCTATTACTCCGGGCGCTTGGCATTCCAAACGATGGCGCCGTCGAGCAGCTCAAAGCCCTCGACATCGGCCTGCGTGCCGGTGACGGCCACGTAATGGCACAGCGGCTCGATTACCGCGATCTCGTACAGGCGCTCCTGGCACTCGGCCCACTTCTTGGTTGCGGCCTTCTGGTCCTCGGCCGTACGGGTCTCGGCAACCAGCGAAAGTGCCTTCTCGTCCGAAAGGCCGTAGAAGCCTTTGGAGACGGAGAGCGACTGCGCCGGAATCGGCTTGTAGTTCGTCGATGCCACGAACAGATCCCACTGGTCGGGCTTGCTGGAACGGATATCCATAAAGGTCGCGAACTCATAGCTCTCGACTTCGGCGGTAAAGCCGGCCTTCTCGAGCTGTTCCTGCAGCGCGACAGTCGCGTTGTACATATCCTTGTAGTCGGGCGTGGTGAGCAGCCTCACCGTCTCGCCGGCATAGGAGGTCTTGGAGAGTGCCTTCTTGGCCGCCTTGGGGTCGGCCTGGTTAAAGTATTCTTTGCCGGCATCGGTCGCCCACTGGTCGTTTTCGGGGTTACCCAGGTTGGGATCGATCGTAAAGAGCTCTTCCTCGCCATAGGCAGCCAGAGCGGCAGCCTTGCAGTCGATCGCCATAAAAGCGCACTTGCGGATAGCCTCGTCGGCAAAAATGCCTTCGTTCATGTTAAAGAACGCGGTGAGGACACCCGCGGTATGCGTGTACAGCTTCACGTCATCATTGCCATCGAAGTCATGGAAATTCTCGGTGGGAATCTCGCCGGCGATATCGTATTCGCCGGTCTCGAAACCGCTCACGCGCGTGGAGCCCTCCGTGACAAACTGATAGAAAATATCCTTCGTAGGTGCGGAGACCTTGCCGGTGTAGCCCGACGCCTTGCCCTCAGCAGCCTGATAATTGTCGTTACGTGTCAGATGAATGTACTGATCCTGCTTCCACTCCACAAGCTTATAGGCACCGGTGCCGATATAGTCGGCGATGCCCGTGTCGCCCGCGGCGTCGATAACCTCGGAGGGAACGATCGCGGGATATTGGGAGTGGTTGCCCAGAATCGTGAGGAAATCCGTGGCGGGCGCGGTAAGCGTGCAGGTCACCTCGTGGTCGCCCGACGCAGCAAACTGGGCATCGGGAAGCAGACTTGCCGCACGGTCGTTGACTTTAAGCCAGCGGTTCATCGAGGCGACGACGTCGTCGGGGCCAAGCTCCTTGCCGTTGTGGAACACGATGCCTTCTCGCAGCTCGATGGTATAGACCAGTCCGTCGTCGGAGACCTCGTAGCTCTTGGCGAGAACGGGCTGGGGTTCGTACTTGGAGTCGAGACCAAAAAGCGGCTCCATGATATTGCAGGCAATATCCACGGTCACAAGCGACGACGTGGTATGCGGATCGAGACCATCCGGGCTCGCCGGGAGCGCGATCTGTAGCTCGTCGCGATACTCCACATCCTGGCCGGAGGCAGCGGCGCTACCGCTCTCGGCACCCGAACCGCCGCAGCCGGTGAGGCCGAGGCCCGCCATGACGCACAGGGCAGCGGAGCCGGTCAGAAAACCGCGACGGGAAACGCCCGCCTTGAAAAGATCGTTGTTCATTGAGTTCCTTTCGTGTCTGAACAAACGGACAGAATCTGCCGGGACGGCGGAAATCCCCGTCCCGGCAGCTATGCGAAGCTGATCGGCGCCCTGCGGTGCATCCGGACACCGACCTGCACAACAGCAAAGAAATCCCTATCGCGTGGATAGGAACACCCAGAGGCACCGCTTAGCGCAGGTGCGGCTAAATCGTCTCGAGGAAAGCCTCAATGCGGGTTTGCAGCTGGCCTGCGTCCTCGCCGGCGTAGTCGGTCGTGATGTGCATAAAGGGAATACCGGCCTCTTCGGCGGCCTTCTCCACGGCGAAGGACTCCATCTCGTAGAGCGTGCAGAACTGCAGGGCCACGTCGACGATGCCGTCGGCATGCAGGTCGCGCGCCATCTGGACGATGTCCTTCATACGCTGGTCGTTGGGGGTAAAGACGGCGCAGTTAATCTTAAAGTATCGCTCGGCGATGGCGTCGAGCATCTCGTCGACCGTCTCGCCGGACTCGTCGACCAGGTCCTTGTAGTAGCGCGAACCCGTGCAGGACTCCTCGCCCACCACGACGCCACCAGCCTTCTCAATCAGGTTGAACAGCTTCCAGTTGGGCACGGCCATGGGCGTACCGGTGTACAGGATGCGCTTGGCACCCTTGGACGCCACGCCCTCACCGTTGGCGGCGCGCTCCTCGCACTCGGCAGCCATTTCGTTGATGGCGCCGGTCAGGCGCGGCGTGTCGTCCATAAAGGCAGCCTGCACGGTCAGCAGGCTGTCGAGACCGCTGATAGGCGCCGGGTCGGCGGCACGGGTCGCAGCCAGACGCTGCAGGGCGCGGCGCTTCTCGTTGACGGCGTGGATGGCAGCCTTCAGGCGCTCGGGCGTGATCTTGACGCCGCACTCTTCCTCGATCTTGGCAGCGAGCTTTTTGACCTCGGCCTTCCAGGTCACGAGCGTCGACTCGTCGTGCACGTTGGGGATATCCATGACGTACATGTTCTTTTGCGTGGCAAAAAACTCATAGGCCTTCTTCTTGCCGTCGCAAGTGTTCTCGCCGACTACCAGGTCGCTCGACTCGATGTAGGGGCAGACCTCGCCCAGCTTAAAGCCAGCAAAGCTCTTGATGAGCGGACAGGTGTTGCGCGGCAGATGCTCCTCGACCTTGTCCGTTGCCCAGTCGGCACCAGAGCACAGGCCCACGGGAATACCATCGCACGCAAGCACGATTTCCTCGGGCACATAGACGCAGAACGAGCCGACAATCTTTGTGGCCTCGCCGGCCTCCTTCTTGTCGAGCATCTCCTTAATTCGGCCGCTATGAATGTTGGTGGCGACAAAATCCAGGTAGGAAGTGGACTTGGGGCGATTGTTCTGCGTCAGGAACATATCCCCGTACATCTGGCCCACGGCGCCCAGCAGCATGTCGTGGTCGGCAAGATTCATGCCGAGGCTCTCCCACATCGGATGGAAATCAAATTCTTCAGCCATGACGGTTCCCCTCTCGAACCAAAAATGAATAGCTACGGTATTGCTGCACGGTGGGTGGCGAAAACCCAGCCGTGCTTAAACCCGGAATTTTGGGGAACCTGCTTTGCGGTTGATGATTTAGTTGTGCGTCGTCTCTCCCGGAGCCGTGAACACACCTGCTCATATGCGGCTCCGAGCCATATAGAGGGCGCGCGCGGCAACGCGACGCGAATATGTCTTCTGCGGCATCGGCGCGCCCTCCTTTTCTCGTCGAAGGTAACTATATCAACGGTCGTCGTCCAGACGAATACCGCCGACACGCGTACGACAGCATCGGGATGCGAGTATCTCGCTGACTGATAAATAATTATCAGATTAATAAGGTTTTGTCATCCCCGATTCGGCGAATGGCGGCCCGTTAAGGACCCGGACGGCCAAGGAACCAATCCCCCGACCGTACCGCACACCGCGCTACCGGCAAACCAGATGAATCCTGCTCGCGTCGAAATGCATGCGCAAGGTCTCCCCCGCCTGCGGCAGCTCCTCTACAGGCACACTTACCTTGTTGACCTTCCACTGCAGGCGCGTCGGCGCGTCGGCACGTGGCACATCCAGCAGCACCAAGCGCTCAAAACGCGAATCGCTCACGCGGGCCACGTGCAGGTCGTAGCTGTTGCGACCACGCTCGGCACGGTTGTCCACATGGAAGTAGCTCGCGCGGATGCCCAGGTACGCCACGTTATCGGGCACTTCGCGGCCCACATTGAAGGTCATGCCCCAATCAAGGGCTTCAACTTCCTGAGTCCCGATCTTGCGCGCGCGGCTCGTGTTCTTGCAGCCCGTCAGGCGCAGCGCGGCTAAGGTCTGCGGCCGGCGGACCACGTCCTCGACGGAACCGATCTCCTCCACATGCCCGTTGTGCATCACACAGATGCACTCGCACAGACGGCACGCCTCATCGATATCGTGGCTCACATAGAGCACGGTTCGGTTGCAGACATCGAACAGGTCGAGCATGTTTTGCTCAAGCGCGCTCTTGAGATACGCGTCGAGCGCACTCATGGGCTCGTCGAACATGAAGATGCCCGGGTGCGCCGCCACCATGCGGGCAAGCGCCACACGCTGCTGCTGGCCGCCCGAAAGTCGCGCGGGATAGCGGTCGGCAAAGTCGGCCAGGCCAAAGATACCCAGATAGCGTTCGGCAAGCTTTTTGCGCGCTGCGGCGTCGCCGGCATCCTCAACGCCGGCACAAACGTTATCGGCCACCGTCATATTGGGAAACAGCTGATAGTTTTGGAACAGCAGGGCGCACTTGCGTTCCTGGGGCGACAAGTTGATGCCCGCGGCAGAGTCGAAGAAGGTCACGCCATTGACGACGATCTTGCCCTCATCGGGCGTCTCCACGCCAGCGATGCAGCGCAAGGTACAGCTCTTGCCGCAACCGGAGGCACCGAGCAGCGCCACGCGCTCCTCGCCGGCCTCGAGCTGAATGTCGAGGGTAAAGCCGGGATAGCGCTTTTTGATATCCAGAACGAGCGACATGGCCTATCGACCTCCCTTCGCGACCGCGTCGTCACGCATAAGCTCGGCCAACGCTTCGCGATCGATGCGCAGGGCATCGCCACCGACGGGGTCGAGCGAATCGCCCTGACCGACAAGCTCCTTGGCCTGTTTGCGCTCCGCGCGGGAGAGACCCCGCTCGCGGTACTTTTGCGAATGCGCCGTGTACATGTTGATGAATAGGATGACCAAGAAGCTGAAGACGATCACGACGACGACCCAAAAGAGCGCCACCGACGTATTGCCGCCCATCCACTCAAAGTAGATGGCGATGGGAATGGTCTGCGTAATGCCGGCATAGTTGCCCGCGAAGAACAGCGTGCAGCCAAACTCGCCCATGGCGCGGGCAAAGGCGAGCACCGTGCCGGCGGCAATAGAGGGCCAGCCGAGAGGCATCATGAGCTTGGTAAAGATGCGTCGCTCGGACCAGCCCAGCGTGCGCGCTGCATCGAGCATCTGCGTGTCGAGGCTCTCGAAGGCGCCGAGTGCCGTACGATAGACGAGCGGGAACGACACCACCACGGCAGAGATCACCGCCGCGGGCCACGTAAAGACAATCGAGATGCCGTGCGCAATCAGCCACTGGCCCACCCCGGTAGAGCGACCGAACAGCATGAGGAGCAAAAAGCCGCAGACCGTGGGCGGCAGCACCATAGGGATGGTAAAGACCGAATCGAGCAGGCCCTTCACGCGGCTCGTGGTGCCCATGGTCTTCCACGCGGCAAACAGGCCCAGCGTGAACGCGATCACCAAGGCAAGACCGCTCGTCTTGATGGACACCCAAAACGGGCGGTAGTCAATACTGCCAAAGAAGGTCGCGGCGCGCTCCACTAGCGAGGGCGGCTCCGTCGTCGAGACACTCGCATACGGCACCAAGGCGGCGTTATCGCTCCACAGGGCTCCGTCACCCAGATTGAGCCCAGCATTTGCGGCATCCGCGGCGTTCACGACGGTGTAGTAGTCGCCGTCGTCGCCCTTCACCTTAAACAGATAACGGTAATCGCCCTGTAGCAGCTCATTGTCCGAGGTAAACACCCACTCGAGCTTGGAGTCCTCCAGCAGCGCGCCTCCCATGGAGTGAGACTTATCGAGCCCCGCGAGCATCTTCTTGAGCGCCTTTTGATCGGAGGTGCTTGCGATATCGAGCCCCGCTTCCTTGGCGGCGTGCGAGTCGACCCACACCACGATGCTCGTAGGCGTGGTCGCCGTTACGAGCGACGTCTTTCTGTAGATGGGAAAACGATAACCCTCGGGCTGGTCGGCAAACGAGCGGGCCGTACCCTTGGCGTTGCGCTCAAAGGCGTTGAGGCCAAAATCGACGCCATCGATAAGCGCAGAGTCCTCTGTCGCTTGGCGTCCGTCGGCAGTGGCAAAAAGCGCCTCGGCACAAGCAACTCCGGGCAGCGAGGTAAACGCAAAGAGAACCGCCGCCAGCGCAGCGAGCAGGCGAATCGTTTTCCTTGACACGGGCGACTCCTCAAACAAAGGGTAACGACGCGCGGGCACGCCGCTTCAATCTAAAAAGGGCGGACGATCGCAAGAACGCCCGCCCTCAAGCATATCGTTATGCAGCGCTCTTCTGCACTACTCGGAAAGCTCAAAGCCGTACTTAGCCCAAATCTTCTGCGCCTTCTTGTTAGACAGGCAGAAGTCGATGAACGCCTTGGCCTCGTCGGCATGCTCGGAGCTCTCGGCCACGGCACCCGGGTACACAATGGGCTTGTGCGAATCCTCGGGGCACACGAAGGCCTCCTCGATGCCGTCGTAGCGGCAGATGTCGGAGCTGTAGACAAAACCTGCCACGCAGTCGCCCGTGGACACGTAGGCGGCAGCGGTGCCGACCTTATCGGCCAGCGCGACCTTGTCGGCAATCTCGGGCGCGTACTCGCCGTCGTCGCCCTCGGTGCCGGTGTAGAGGCCCACAGAGGCCAGCGCCTGGTTGGCGTACTTGCCGGCCGGAACGGTCTTGGCGTCGCCAATGGCGATCTTGCCGTCCAGGTTCGCGACGTCGGCGATGGCCTCGACCTTGGTGTCGGAGCCCTCGGCGCGAATGATCACGAGGTCGTTGACGAACATGTCCTCACGGGTGTCGGTGTCGACGAGCTCGGCAGTCTCGGCATCGTCCATGGTGCCCTTGGAAGCGGTGATGAGCACGTCGACGGCAGCGCCGGCCTTCATCTGCTCGACCAGGTCGCCAGAGGCCTTGAACTGCGTGTCGGCAAAGGTGGTGCCGGTCTGGTCGGTGTAGAGTTCCTGGACCTCGGGAAGGGCCTTCTCGAGCGAGTTGGCGGCAAAGATCTGCAGCTCGACGGCCTTCTTCTTAGAGGAAAACTTGGCGGAGCCGGCATCCGAACCAGCGGGCTCGGACGTCTTGTTGCCCGAGCAGCCGGCAAGGCCAAGGCCGGCGGCAGCGGCAGCAGAAAGCGAGACGAAACCGCGGCGAGAAACCATATTGAACATATTGAACCCTTTCGGACCTTGTGCCCGGGCACCCCACCGCGGGCTTTATTCTGTAATCAGATTATACTTCAGCGCGAATAATGGCAGTGAGAAATTATTCTCGCATGAGAATATATTTTCAGATTACGACAGGCATCGACTTCACCTCGGCATCAAGCAAAAAGGCGGAGCAACCATTCGGGTCACTCCGCCGCAGGTGAAACACTTATTTGGCGTGTCCGCCGCCCGCCGTCATCTGGGCCGCGTGCTCCAGCTGATCGGCGATTGCCTCCCAGCTTTCGCGGGCTGCCTTGGTGGATCCGGGAAAGTTTACGACAAGTGTATGACCGCGTTGCATGCACACGGCGCGCGACAGCATCGCGCGGCGCGTCTTGGTCATCGAGTACGCGCGAATCGCCTCGGCAACGCCCAGCACATCGCGGTCGCAGACGGCGCGCGTCGCCTCGGGCGTCACGTCGCGCATCGAAAGTCCCGTGCCGCCGCAGGTAAGCACAACATGGGCATGGCGCTCGTCGGCAGCGTCCACGATAGCGGCGCCGATCTCGTCGACGTCGTCGCGCACAACCACGTGCGAGGCTACCGTCCAGCCCTGAGCCGCAATGAGTTCCTCGAGCGCGGCTCCGGCTTCATCCTGGGCAAGATCGCGCGTATCCGAACACGTCACGATCGAAATCTTCAACTCCATAGCGCTCCTCCTAAAGCACGGTGCCCTCGGGCAAGTCGACGCGAACGACATCCACGACATCGCCCGGCTCGAGCTCACACGGGCCCTCGTTAATGCGCAGCAGACAATTCGCGCGCTGCATCGTGCCAAGCAGCGCCGAATTCTGGCTCTTGGCCTCAGTCACCATAAGCTCGCCGGTCTGGGCATCGCGTGCAACCGTGGCGCGGTCATAGAATCGACGGTCCTGGCGCTTCTTCACTCCGTGTGTCAGCATTGCCTGTTGCACAGGACGCGCCCCCTCGGCAAAGCCGCGCATCTTACGAATCGCCGGGCGCGCGAGCATCTCAAAGCCCACGTAGGCCGCCGCCGGATTGCCCGAAAGCCCCAGGTACGGCTTGCCGCCGAGCAGTCCAAACGTGATGGCCTTGCCGGGACGCATCGAGATGCGATCGAACAGGACCTCGCCCTCGCGCTGGACCAGCGCCGTCACGTAATCGTAGTCTCCGGCCGAGGCGCCACCGCTCGTAATGACAAAATCGCACTCGCGCACCGCGCGGTGTACGAGCTCGGATATCGCCTGCTCGTCGTCGGGCGCAATGCCATAGAACACGGGCTCGGCACCGGCATCGAGTGCCTCGGCCATCAGCGCCGAGGAGTTGGAATCGCGAATCTGGCCACGCGCCGGAAGCTCACTTGGAGCAACCAGCTCCGTGCCCAGCGAGATGATGCCCACGTGCGGTGCGGCGTGCACCTTCACGCTCGCATACCCGGCGCTTGCCAGCAGGCCCGCACCAGCCGGCGCCACAACCTCACCGGCACGCATCACGACGTCGCCGGCATGGGCTTCTTCGGCAGCAGAGCGAACGTTCTCCCCCACCTTAGCCGGCGCCGAGAAGCGGACGTGCGAGCCCTCGTTGCCATCGCCGTCGAGCACGTCGACGATCTCGTACTTCACCACGGCATCGGCGCCCTCTGGCACCGGCGCGCCCGTCATAATGCGGACCGTCTCGCCCGCGCCGATCGTGCCCTCAAACACATGACCCGCTGCCTCGTGCCCGACAACGGAAAGCGTCACCGGCGTATCGGTTGACGCCGTAGCAAGATCTGCGGCGCGTACGGCATACCCGTCCATGGCGCTGTTGGCAAATGGCGAGATGTCGATATCGGCCACGGCTTCCTCAGCCAAGGGAAGGCCGGCCGCCTGCCATACGGGAATCTCGACAACCCCGGTCGGACTCACATGTGACAAGACAATTGCCTGCGCGTCCTCCAACGGAATGAGCTTCTCTGCCATATGCACCTCTTACAGATCGCGGCGCGTAACAAGGGCGCCGATTCTTTATGTTTTATTCAGTATAATCCCCCGTCGCTCGACCGCGAGACGGTCTGCACTCGCGAATACACCTGTCGGTTACAGGGAACAAAACAGAACCGAAACCAACCCACCGGCTTGACGCGTTTGTCACGCTCTATAATGCTTGCGTTGTAACCAAAGAAGAGGACACCATGGCTTTTACCGACACATCAGACAGCGAAAGCGAAGAGCAAGACAATTCCCTGCCGCTCGATGAGGGAGGCTTCTTCTCCCTGAATGACGTCATCATGGCCGGCAGGCATCAGCTCACCCGCTCTGAGCATCTCTTGGCCGCCGACACGCGCCGTAACGCCCGCAATCTGCTCGCGAGCGCCAAGCTGCTCGTGCTCGTCATGATCGTCTCGCTCGCCATGGGTGTTGCCGCCTGGGCATTTTTAGCCTCGCTGAACATCGCGACCGACTATCGCGAGCGCCATGCGTGGGTCTACGCCCTGCTCCCCGCCGTGGGTGTCGCCACCGCATGGGTGTATAAGAACCACGGCCTTGCCGCCAAACGTGGCAACAACCTGGTCATCGATTCCGCCCTGGGAACCCGCCTCATCCATGCCCGCATGGCCGTCCTCACCTTTGTCTGCTCCACGCTTACGCACCTGACAGGCGGCTCGGCCGGACGCGAGGGCGCTGCCGTGCAGATCGGCGGTACCATCGCCAGCAACATCTCAAACCTCGCTCATCTCAAAAAGCACGACCATCACGACCTCATGCTCGCCGGCATCTCGTCTGCCTTTGGCGCCGTATTCGGCTCGCCCCTTGCCGGCGCGTTCTTTGGCATGGAGATGTGCTTTATCGGCAAGATCGACTACACCGCCGGCATCTACTGTCTCGTCGCCTCGTTTACCGGCTACTTTACGTCGCTTGCCCTGGGCACCGAGTACGAGGCGAACGTCATCGCCAGTGTCCCCGATATGACGCCCCGAACCGTCGCCATCGTCGTCGTCAGCGCCATTATCTTTGGACTGACCGCGCGACTCTTTGCCTGGTCGGTTCGAACCGTCAAGAGCCTCTACGGCCGCTTTATTACCAACTATCTTGTTCGCGCCCTCGTGGGCGCACTTGTGGTGCTTGCAGCCTATGCGGTGCTCGATGCCTGGAAGTACGCTGGCCTTGCTACCTGGCTCTCGGGCGCCGGTTTCGCCGGCAGCACGACCCTCGCCGACGCCGCGATCAAGTTGGTCGTGACGGCGCTCACTCTGGGCGCCGGCTTCCAGGGCGGCGAGGTCACACCGTTATTTGGTATTGGAGCTGCGCTTGGCGGCTGGATCGGCTGCCTTGCCGGAATCGATCCCAGCTTTTTGGCGGCCCTCGGCATGCTCGGCGTGTTCTGCGCCGGCCTCAACGTGCCCATCACCACCTGCATGATGGCCATCGACCTGTTCCACGGCACAGCGGCCGGATTCTTTGTCATCGTTGCGTTTATCAGCTATCTTGCCGGCGGCCACCGCGGCGTTTATCCCGCGCAGCGCATTATCTCGCCCAAACGCCGTTCGCTCATTGTGGACGAGGGCGGCACGGTGGCAGAGGCTATCGAGCGTCACAACGACCTGATAGAGTAGATGCAGTAAACGCCGCACGGTCACAATCGGGGCAACATAACCCGAACGCGACCGCATCGTCACGCCATACGCCGGGAGTCGCCCCATGCACGCAACAGATTTTGGCCGCACGCTGATCATCGCCAATCCCGCCGCCCAATCGGGCGCGGCACGCGAAGTTGCCGAACGCCTGCAGCGCTTCTTGGACATGACCGCGCGCTCATCCCAGTTTGACCTGGTACTGACCGAGCGCATGGGACACGCCAAAGAACTTGCCGCGCAGGCCCAGGGCTACCGCACGGTTATCGCACTCGGAGGCGACGGCGTGATCCACGAGGTCGTCAACGGGCTCATGGCGCAGGAAGAGACAGTCCGACCGGCGCTTGCCGTCCTGCCCGTGGGCTCCGGCAATGATTTTGCCCAGACGCTCGGCATCGATGATTTTTCCGGTAAAGATTTTGGCGCCCTGCTCACCTGCGAGCTGCAGCGTCAGGACATCGGGCGCATTCGCTCGTGGAACCCTGCGAGCGGCAGCGGCGAGGCGGCCGTCGAGTATTACGACCAGACGCTCTCCGTCGGCATTGACGCCGCCATCGGCCTGGGCACCACCGAGCTGCGCAAGAAGACGGGACTTACCGGCGCTCCGCTCTATACCCTTTCGGGCCTGGAGCAGTTTGGCCTGCGCTATCGCAACTACCCCATGACGGTTAGCTTTGACGGCGCGCCCGCCGAGCGCGTGCGGGCGATTATCATGGCCATCCAGCTGGGCCCCACCTATGGCTCGGGCTATCGTATCTGCCCCGATGCCGACCCCTGCGACGGCGTGCTCAACGTTTGCTACGCCTGCGGCCCCGTACCACGTGCAGTTGCGCTGCCTATGTTCCTTTCGGCCAAGGACGGCCACCACACCAAGCTTCCGCCGGTGCGCGTGCGCCGCTGCCGCCATGCCGAACTCACCTTCGAGGAGCCCAACTACCCCATCCAGGCCGACGGCGAGCCCATCGTCGCCTCCCGCATCGAGGTGGACATCCTGGCCGCCGCCCTCCAAGTCTGGCGCCCCACCCACAAGTAAAGCCCATGGGGCAACCGGCTACTCGTCGCTACCCGGCTTGCGGCGATTGGCCTTTTTGATCGCGTTGAAGTGCTTGTCGTTAAGCCTGCGCTGACGCGAGCGCTGAGGCACCTTGGTCTTCACGCGTCGGCGCGGCGGACGCCCGCGACGCTCAAGCTCGGCCTTCAGCTTGCGCAGGCAGCTCGCACGATTCTGAAACTGACTGCGGCTCTCGCGGGCGGTAACGACGATCCCCGTAGGCACATGCTTCATGCGCACGGCGGAGTCAGTCGTATTCACGCCCTGACCGCCCGGACCCGTCGCGCGAAACACCTGCACCTCGCAGTCACGCGCCAGCTCCTCGACCGACATCTCGGCAAAGCGCGCACACTCGCGCCAGCCCATCTTGTTCTCGTCCATTCCAACACCTCCTCTCAAACAAAAAATGTGACAAAGGGACAGTCCCCTTTGTCACATCGCATGCGAATCTTATATGCCGCGCACTTAAGCGAAGGTGATCTCGCCGTTCTCGCAGTCCATATCGGCGATACGGGCCAGGCTCTCAACGCGGAAACCGCGCTCGCGGAGCTTGTCGCCGCCGCCCTGGAAGCCCTTCTCCACAGCAATACCAATACCGGAAACCTCGGCGCCCGCGGCCTCGCAGATCTTGATAAGACCCTCGAGCGCGCAACCGTTGGCCAGGAAGTCGTCGATGATCAGGACCTTGTCGCCCTCGGACAGGAAGCGCTTACCCACGATAACCGGATACTCCTTTTGCTTGGTAAAGGAGTAGATAGTCGTGGCATACTGCTCGCCGTCGAGGTTGATGGACTGGGCCTTCTTGGCAAAAACAACCGGCACGCCGCCAAAATGCTGAGCCGCGATGCAGGCCATACCAATGCCCGAAGCCTCGATCGTCAGAATCTTGTTGATCTCGACGCCCTCGAACAGACGAGCCCACTCGGCGCCCATGTGGTCGAACAGCTCAACGTCGCACTGGTGGTTGAGGAAGGCATCAACCTTAAGGACGTTACCGGCCTTTACGATGCCGTCACGGCGAATACGATCCTCAAGCTCCTGCATGGCGCAACCCTTTCTCGCGGCAATGATTCCGCGCGATGAACAAACGTTGCACGATAGTCTACCACGGACCGACCCCCACCCGCCCCACAAGCCTCGTCGCACCATAAAGCCGCAAGACCAGTCTTTTTGGGACGGGGCTCTTTTAGCTGCTTCCAGAGGGACGATAGCTGCCTTTGCGAACGAATAAGCCTGTAACCGATTTAATGTCATTTCAAAACTATGCCGGTTTACGTCGATGAAACGCGGGCTCTCGACCACGCCCGAATTCTAAAAACAAAACCGCAGGTAGACGACTTGGCATTTTTCCAAAAAAGAACTCGTGGTAGCCATATGGCGAATCATCGCCGTAAACCGGCATAGTTTTGAGAAGACTGCCTCCCGCAGGCTCACGCAGAGGGCTCTGCAGGGCCAAAATGCCCCGCTTTCCTTCGTCTCCCACGGATCAGCGGAGGAAGCGCCACGAAACGCTAATGCCGGATGCGCGTCCTCACCAAACGTACCAATGTGAGCGCAAAGCCCACGGCAGCAACCGCCATCAGCACATAAAACACCGAGCGGAAGCCAAAGAGGAACACGTCCGGACGGCCCGCCACATAGCTCGTGACCGTCTTACCCATTACCGCGCTCGTCTGTCCATACAGGATGCGCGACGCCGCCGTAATACCCAGCGCTATGCCCGCATAGCGCGCCAAGCTGCCCAAGCTGCCCGCAAAGCCAAGCGCCTCACGCGGAGCCGAACCCATATACAGCGAATTATTGGGACTCTGAAAGATCGACGTGCCGCACGACATAAACGCGACGCAGCACACGATCATCAAGATGGAAGAGTGCTCGTCAAGCGTGCTCACCGCAAAGAGACCGCACACGTACACGCCCAGGCCAACGGCCGTGGGCGCTTCACAACCAACACGGTCGGACACCGAGCCCGAAAGCGGGCCCACAAAGGCATTCACGACCGGCATCGCCAAAAACAACAGGCCGGAGATATCGGAGCTAAAGCCGTGGGCATCCTGAAAGTAGAACGGCAGCACAAACTCGGAGGCACCGATACCCACGAACACGATAAGCATGCAAGCCAGGTTAATCGTGAAAGCCGAGCTCGCAAAGCAGCGACGCGCCGCCTCTGTCAACGGCATAGGGCGTTCGCCAGCCTCCGGCTTGACATGCGGCAGCGTGTAGAGTCCCACGATAAACGAGATGACGCCAATGGGAAGGTTGATGAGGAAGATGCTCTCCCAGGGAAAACTTGCCACGAGTACGCCGCCGAGCACGGGGCCGCACATCATGCCAAGAGCCACAAAGGTCGCCAGAATGCCCATGGCACGACCGCGCTCACGCGCCGGAAACGACTCGGTGATGATGCCCATATTGTTGGCCATCGCGGCTGCACAGCCAATGCCCTGCACGATACGCGCCAAGATAAGCACCTCGAGCGAAGCAGAAAGCCCGCAAAGCAGCGAGCCACCCGTAAAGACGATCACACCAAGCTGGAACACATTCACCTTGCCGTGCACATCGCCCAAGCGGCCAAACGGCAGCATGGCGACGCACGTCGCGAGCAGATACGCCGAGCTCACGAGCTGAATGCGGTCGAGACCCACACCCAGCTCCTTTTGCATCACCGGAAGCGCCACCGTCACGATGCTCGCATCCAGACACGCCATAAAGGTCATGACGAGCACGGTGAACAGAATCGCCCATTTATTCTTACCGTGGGTGTCGCCCTCCAGGGCAATGTGTTCGCGGCGCAGCTGCTCGGCAGTTTTCTCCATATATATCCTTTCTATCGTGCAACGCAAAAACGGGACCCCAATCGCCAGCAAACGGTCACGATCGGGGTCCCGCCTACGGAATCGGAACTATGAGGACGTCGTCAGCCGAAAAGCCGTCCCACGCCTCGCACGCACGCTAGCCTAGCACTGCTCGAGCGCCTGCTCAAGGTCGGCAATCAGATCGGTCGTGTCCTCAAGGCCGCACGACAGGCGAACCATGTCGGCGGAGATGCCGCAGGCGATGAGCTCCTCGTCGTTCATCTGGCGATGCGTGGCGTTTGCCGGGTGCAGGCAGCAGGTGCGCGCATCGGCAACGTGCGTGGCAATCTGGGCGAGCTTAAGACTCTTCATAAAGGTCTCGGCCGCCGCACGACCACCGTTAAAGCCAAAGCTCACGACGCCGCACGTACCGTTGGGCATGTACTTCTGAGTCATGTCGTAGTACTTGTCGCCCTCCAGGCCCGGATAGCTCACAAAGCGCACCTTGGGGTGGCTCTGCAGGAACTTGGCGACCGCCAGACCGTTTTCGCAATGGCGCGGCATGCGCACGTGCAGGCTCTCGAGTGAGCTGTTCAGGAAGAACGCTGCCTGCGGGTTCTGCATGGGGCCAAGGTCGCGCATAAGCTGCGCGGTGGCCTTGGTGATAAAGGCGCCCTCGCGGCCGAACTTCTCGGCATAGGTCACGCCGTGGTAGCTCTCGTCGGGCGTGGTGAGGCCCGGGAACTTGTCCGCATGGGCCATCCAGTCAAACTGACCGTGATCGACAATCACGCCGCCCAGGTAGGCCGCGTGACCATCCATGTACTTGGTGGTGGAGTGCGTGACGATGTCGGCGCCCCACTCAAAGGGACGGCACATCACGGGCGTCGGGAAAGTATTGTCGACCATCAGCGGCACGCCGTGGTCGTGCGCCGCCTTGGCAAAGCGTTCGATGTCGAGCACGGCAAGCGCGGGGTTGGCGATGGTCTCGCCAAAGACGAGCTTGGTGTTGGGCTGGAAGGCGGCCTCCAGCTCCTCATCGGTACAGTCGGGAGCAACGAACGTGCAGGTGACGCCCATGCGGCCCATGGTGTGGGCGAGCAGGTTGTAGGTGCCGCCGTAGATGGCAGAGCTTGCGACCACGTGATCACCGGCACCGGCAACGTTAAAGATGGCAAGGAAGTTCGCGGCCATGCCCGAGCTCGTGAGCATCGCAGCGGTACCGCCCTCCATCTCGCAGATCTTGGCGGCAACCAGATCACACGTGGGGTTCTGCAGGCGGCTGTAGAAGTAACCGGACTCCTCCAAGTCGAACAGCTTGCCCATGTGCTCGGACGTGTCGTATTTCCACGTGGTGGACTGATAAATAGGCACCTGGCGCGGCTCTGCATCACCCGGGCGATAGCCGCCCTGAACACACGTGGTACCGATGGTCTGCTCGCTCATATCTAGCTCCCTTGCTTGGGTTTTGTTTTATTCGGTTCACGATACCGCTACCCCGCACCCCTCTCAACCCATCCCGCCGATAGGTTATGGGACAAAGTAATCAGGTTTATTTGTCCCGAATCTTAAGAAAGTGTTCGATAGCGAAAAACAATGCGATATGCATTGGGCTCTCGATGAGCAAAAGCGTCGGCAAGGGTACTATAGGCGGGTACACCGTGACCAAGGAGAAGCACATGAGACAGATCGATACCACCCTGCTCGACACCGCCGCCTGTCAGGCTCAGGCTGCCGAATACCACGCCCGCGGCTTTAACTGCGCGCAGGCCGTCGCCTGCACGCTCGCACCCGCTGTCGGACTCGACCCCGAGACCGCTTTTACGCTCACCGAGGGCTTCGGTGCCGGCATGGGTGGCATGACCGAGACCTGCGGTGCCATCTCGGGCGCCGTGGCCATCATGGGCTTTGTAATGAGCGACGGCATGGAAAACCCCAAGACCAAGGGGCAGACCTACAAGTTGTCGCGTGAGATCGCTAAGCGTTTTAGCGAGAAGAACACGACGACCATCTGCGGCACGCTCAAGGGTATTGGCTCGGACCAGGGCCCGCTCCGCAGCTGCCCCGGCTGCATCGACGATGCCGTCGAGATCGCCTGCGACGTGTTGAAGCAGCTCGCCGAGTAAACGACGGCAACAGAAAAACGAAGGCTGGCGCGCCTGGGATATCCCATGGCACGCCGGCCGTCGCCGTTAAAACTCGGCAAACTCGGGAGTGCCGACCTCGATCTCCTCGCGGCCAGCCATAAGCTCGCGTATCTTAGTGCAAAACGGCTCCTGCTCCCCCGCCTTAAACACCAAATGAAGTGTGACAGCGTCCGCGTAGTCAGTGTCCGAAACCTTGGCGCCCGAGTCCTGTGCCAAACGAAGTACTTGCTCATACTGCGGATAGGCCACATGGACGTCAACGGGCACGACACTTGTCATCTCGACGATCTGCCCGGCTTCCTGCGCCGTCGCAACCGCTGCTTGCGTCGCGGCCGTATAGGCACGCACCAGACCACCTGGTCCCAACAACGTGCCGCCAAAATAGCGCGTCACCACACAGCAAACATTTTTGAGCCCCGCACCGCGAAGCACCTCGAGCGTCGGCATGCCACTCGTACGGCTTGGCTCACCGTCGTCGCTCTGGCGCTCACGCCCATCGACCAAAATCCATGCGGGCACATTATGACGAGCATCGTAATGGCGCTTGCGAACCATCTCGATAAAGGCATTTGCCTCGTCCTCGGACTCAATATGGACCAGCTGGGCAATAAACCGACTCTTGCGGTCAACAAACTCGCCCGTAGCCTCAATATTCGATTGCAAAGTAAAATAGCCGTCCAACAAAGCCCCTCAAACAAAAGCAAAGCAACAAACAGCCTCAATAATACGGCAAAGGGTGTACCGTTGCCCTCGCCAACAAGAACGGAAACGCCAATGATGCCGTCACCAACAGCGAGACGGCGTCAGCTGAGTCGATTTGGCCCGAAAGAGGAGGGAGCACGCCTTATGGCGGCGACCGACGAATGGGCGCCAAATCGGCCAGCTGACGCCGTCGGAGCGAGAACCCGCCAGCGCGAGCAAGGTGCCTTGAAAGCCGAGGGCATTGACCTTTTGGTCATGCCCGAAGGCTTGAAAGGCAGATTGCCGCGCTGACGGGTTCGCAGCGTCAACAAAGTGCTGAGCGGGCCTATAAGCCGGGTTCTGTCGTGAACGGTCATTTATCTTGTCTGCACGTTACCGTGCAGCTCCACGCACGCTACCCGAACGCAGACCGGGCCGGCCCATAGCGTTCCTATTCGCGCTTGCTCCGGATGGGGCTTGCCAAGCCGCCGTGTTGCCACGACGCTGGTGGTCTCTTACACCACCGTTTCAGCTTTTCCCTTTACGCCTTGCGGCGCAGGTGGGAGTCTTCTTTTCTGCGGCGCTTTCCGTCGGATCACTCCGCCCGGCCGTTAGCCGGCATCCCGCCCTCTGGAGCCCGGACTTTCCTCACGCGTGCCGCAAGCAGCACATCGCGCGACCGTCTGGCCCGCTCAGCAGTGCAAGAGTGTATCACACCGTTGCCGCAGGCAATGGCACAACACAAGCGTTCGACACGATAAACCAAGAACCACGCCATGCAGTACAATAGGCTTGTCGATGGGCAACGTCGTCAGTCGAGACGCGACCGCGCTCCGCACCCCTCCGTCTACTCAGTGCGTTCCCGCCTCCTCCCCGAGGCGGGATGTCGGCATATTTTATGCACCGACAAGCCAATAGCAAACGGATAGCCCGGACAAAATTGCGCCCGGGTAGCATCGTGCATTTCACCGCCAAATGTAAAAAGGGACCCGTCCATTACGGACGGATCCCTTAAACAAGTGATCGTCAACCGATTTACTCGGCGTCGGTCTCCTCGTCCTTCTTCTCGGAAGGCAGCGGGGTAACCTCAATCTCGACGCCCAGAGTCTCAGCAGCAGACTTCATGGACAGGGAGATACGACGACGGTCGAGGTCGATCTCCATGACCTTGACCTGAACCTTGTCGCCCACGTGGGTGACCTGAGAAGGCTGATCGACGTGCTTGTTGGCCATCTCGGAGATGTGCACCAGGCCCTCGATGCCCTCGCCCAGGTCGACGAAAGCGCCGAACGGGACAAGCTTGGTCACAGTGCCCTCGACGATAGCGCCGACGGGATACTTCTTGACCAGTGCGCGCCACGGATCCTCGGTGGTCTGCTTGAGACCCAGGGAGATGCGCTCGCGGTTGAGATCGACGTCGAGAACCTCGACCTCGACCTCCTGGCCAACCTTGACAACCTCGGAAGGATGGTTGACGTGGTTCCAAGAGAGCTCGGAGATGTGGATGAGGCCGTCGATACCGCCGAGGTCGACGAAGGCGCCGAAGTCGACGATGGAGGAAACGGTGCCCTGGAGACGCATGCCAGACTTGAGCTTGGACAGGATCTCGGAGCGCTCGGCCTTACGGGACTCCTCAAGCACGACGCGACGGGAGAGGACGACGTTGTTGCGGTTGCGGTCCATCTCGATGACGCGGGCCTCGATGCGGGTACCCATGTAGGAGGTGAGGTCCTTGACGCGACGGAGGTCGACGAGGGAAGCGGGCAGGAAGCCACGCAGGCCGATGTCGAGGATCAGGCCGCCCTTGACAACCTCGATAACCTCGCCCTCGACGTTCTCGCCGGAGTTGAACTTCTCCTCGATGCGGTTCCAAGCACGCTCGTACTCAGCACGCTTCTTGGAGAGGACCAGACGACCGTCCTTGTCCTCCTTCTGGAGAACCAGGGCCTCGATGGGATCACCGAGTGCAACGATGTCTGCAGGGTTAGCGTCCTTGCGGATGGACAGCTCGCGGACCGGGATAACGCCCTCGGACTTGAATCCGATGTCAACGAGCACCTCGTCATGCTCGATCTTAACGACAGTGCCGTTAACGAGATCGCCCTCATCAAAGTCGGTAATCGTACCGTCGATGAGGTTGTTCATCTCCTCCTCGTTGACATCGTCAAGAGAGAAAATGGACGAGTTCTGAATCTCACTCAAAGGTGGACCCCTTTCGAACTACGGGGCCCCGATTGCTAGGACCTACAGAAGGGTGCGACAAGCACACAACGTTTAGGAACACTCGGGAGCCGACAGATACTAATGTGACGCTTATGCAATCACGTTCGTATAGGTTACGGGGAAATCACTTCGATTTCAAGCGTGAACTGCCATTTTTTACTCGTATGGAGACTTTTTCGCAATCTTGTGAACGACTGTCTCCACAAGTTGACGATAAGCAGTTGGGCATACGGCTTTGGAGTAAAGTATCCCAGACATACGATTCTGAAACGATTTATCGAGAAAGGTGCCCGCGTGCTCAAAGCAGTCGTTTTCGATATGGACGAGACGCTTCTTAGCATCAACCTCAACGCGTTCATCCTTCGCTATTTTAAGGATGTCTCGTCGATGCTTGCAGATATCGGACGACGCAGCCGCGGCGGCACGATGGCGCGCCTCGGCACGATTCTGGTCGACCTCAACGCCAATCGCCGAAGCGGCACGGACAATCGCACCAATCTTGAGTTCTACCAAGAAGAAATTGAGCGCCGGTGCGGCATTTGCCTCTCAGACCCACTCATCTACGAGGCGTTTACCTACTACGATCGTGAAGTCCTGCCGTACAAGAACGATGACATGATCAATGCGAAAGCCATGCCGGGTGCACACGCCGCGCTCGAGGCGGTACAGAACGCGGGCCTGCGCTGCGCGCTCTTTACGAACCCCAGCTTTCCGCAGGGGGCCATCGAGTGCCGCATGGGCTGGGGCGACATGGCCGACGCCCCCTTTGAACTCGTGACGCACATGGGAAACGCCACCCGCTGCAAGCCCGATGCCACCTACTATCTAGAGCAGCTTCAGGTGATGGGGCTCGAGCCGCACGAGGTCCTTATGG
>JAERMT010000538.1_pt1 | contig 20721 bp, 12 predicted proteins | sample 9267081 | NCBI WGS metagenome assembly JAERMT01 (sample SAMN17071939, study PRJNA684904) | human gut metagenome | isolation source: diarrhea sample from child under the age of five | host: Homo sapiens | place: South Africa: Mafikeng, Mafikeng Provincial Hospital | collected 2019-09
TGACTGTACTCCATGCTGGCGGTAAGTTTGACAAGGGCTCCTACAAGGTGTCTGGAGGTCTCCACGGTGTCGGTGTCTCCTGCGTTAATGCACTCTCCGAGTCACTCATTGCCGAGGTACATCGTGACGGCAAAATATACCGTCAGGAGTATAGCCGAGGTAAACCTCTGACGGGCGTTGAAGTGGTTGGTAAAGCCGAAGACACTGGCACTCGCATTACCTTTAAGCCCGATGATACCATCTTTCGTGAGACAGTATATAGTAGCGATACGCTCTCACACCGTCTGCGTGAGCTCTCATATTTGAATGCAGGGTTGCACCTTAAGCTCGTCGACCATCGAGTACACGATGAGGAGGGGCGACCAAAGGAATGGTTATTCTACTCTGAGGACGGACTGAGTGAGTTCGTTCGCTATGTGGATGGTGCTAAGGAGTCGCTCATCCACGACGTCATCCATCATACGACGGAGAAGCAAGGCGTACCCGTCGAGGTAGCACTAACTTACAACACCTCCTATCAGGAGAACGTCTACACCTACGTCAACGACATTCACACCATCGAGGGCGGTACGCACTTGACAGGCTTCCGCCGTGGACTAACTCGCACGCTCAAGAAGTATGCGACCGACTCGCACCTCCTCGACAAGATTAAAGAGGAGATTTCAGGCGATGACTTCCGTGAGGGCTTGACAGCTATCGTCAGTGTCAAGGTCGCTGAGCCACAGTTTGAGGGACAGACGAAGACGAAGCTCGGTAATAGCGAAATCGTCGGTGTCGTCGATGCTGCCGTCAGTGAGGCACTAGAGATTTACCTCGAAGAGCATCCCACGGAGGCTAAGCTCATCGTTGACAAGGTCATCCTAGCGGCCCAAGCACGTCACGCAGCACGCCGAGCTCGTGAGCTGGTACAGCGTAAGTCTCCCCTCACAGGGGGTGGACTGCCAGGCAAGCTAGCTGACTGCTCTAGCAAAGACCCAAGCGAGTGCGAGCTATTCATCGTGGAGGGAGACTCCGCAGGTGGTACTGCCAAGCAGGGACGTGACAGCAAGTATCAGGCAATCCTCCCCTTGCGTGGTAAGATCCTCAACGTGGAGAAGGCGATGCAGCACCGTATCCTAGACAATGCAGAGATTAAGAATATCTACACCGCACTCGGCGTGACAGTCGGAACCGAGGAAGACTCCAAGGCTCTCAATCTCTCTAAGCTCCGCTACCACAAGATTATCATTATGACCGATGCGGATGTCGATGGTGCGCACATTGCGACACTGATCCTTACCTTCTTCTTCCGCAATATGCGTCCGCTCATTGAGAACGGCTACGTCTACATTGCCAATCCGCCCCTCTACCTCTGTAAGAAAGACCGCATCGAGGAGTACTGTTGGACAGACGAGCAGAAGGCTGACTTCGTCACCAAATATGGCAATGGCCAGGAGAACCGCATCAAGATACAGCGATACAAAGGTCTCGGTGAGATGAACGACATACAGCTCTGGGATACAACGATGAATCCGCAGACGCGCACCCTCCGCCAGGTGACCATAGACAACCTAGCGAGCGCCGACTCAGTCTTCTCCATGCTTATGAGCGAAGATGTCGAGCCACGACGCGAGTTCATCGAGGAGAACGCTACCTACGCCAACATTGACGCCTAGCACCTAGCTATGAAGACCAAGCGTGTCGCAGCCCTGACCATGGTGCGCAATGATGACTTCTATCTGCGCAAATGGACAGCCTACTACGGCCGAGAGCTCGGCGAGGAAAATCTATACATCTATCTAGACGGCAAGGATCAGCCCCTACCCGACTGGTGTCCTCAAGCAACGGTCGTGGCGGTGGATAAAATCAAAGGACAGGTGGTCTCTGCCGAGAAGGAGCGACTAGCTTTCCTCTCTGAGCGCGCTAAGGAGCTACTCACCACAGGAGGCTACGACCTCGTCATCGGAGTCGATGCCGACGAGATACTCGTCGTCGACCCGCGCATTGGGATGGGACTCAAGGAGTACTTGAGCCAGATTAAGGTAGGCGTAAGCGTCTCGGGACTAGGCGTCGATGTGGGGCAGCATCTTGAGCAGGAGGGAGACATTCGAGAGGATTCGCCTTTTCTCCAACAGCGTCACTACGCCCGCTTGTCGACACGCTACACCAAGCCGTGCGTCATTGCGCAGCCAGTCGTCTGGGGGTCGGGCTTTCATCGCATCAAGGGGCACAACTTCACCATCGACCCGCAGCTCTACCTCTTTCACTTTGGCTACTTCGACATGAAGCGTATCGAGGCGCGCTTTGCCGATCCAGACCGACGAGAGGCTGGCTGGACAAAGCATATCGCCAAGCGGTCGAAGACCATCCAGCAGGTGACCAACCATAAGGCTCGTCCGTGGGACGGAACGACACGACTAGCGCGCACACTCCAGACCTATATACGTCCTCCCTATGCGTGGAATAAGCCCGCCATGCTGGGGCTCTGTCTCATCGTTGAGATACCTGAGCGTTTCCATAATATAGTCTGACCTATCTGTAGCGTCGTCTCTTATGCCTGCAATCTCTGTCGTCATCCCCATATACAATGTAGAGAAGTATCTGCGACGCTGTCTAGACAGTGTCATGGCGCAGACCTTCACCGACTGGGAGGCTATCTGTGTCAATGATGGGAGCCCTGACAATAGTGCACAAATCCTAGCGGAGTATGCCGAGAGAGACCCACGCTTTAAGGTGGTGACCAAGGAGAACGGCGGACTCTCAGACGCTCGTAATGCGGGCATGGCTGTCGCGACAGGTACCTATATCAACTTCCTTGATTCAGACGACTTAATACATCCACAGACATTCGAGATAGCCTATGCGCTCATTCAGCAGGAGGAGGCTGATATCGTCTCTTGGTACAAAGACCCGCTTTTTCGTCCTCGGCTCCTCGTGCGTCATGCGTTAGGCTTTAACATTGACAAGACGATGCCCCGTGGCCTCAAGCGACGCTTCACACTGGACAAAGTCAAGTACCACACGACTGATGACATCTTCGCTCACGTCACGGAGTACAGTCATACGAAGATTGAGTACCCAGTCAAGCACTTCTACGTATGGCGTCACTTGCTTCGCAGGAGCCTTGTGGAGGATGTACCCTTTCTCAAAGGAGTAATCTTCGAAGACTTCCCCTGGTGGAGCGAAGTAATCCTCAAGAACCCTCGGACAGTCATCACAGACTTGCCCTTTTACTACTACTTCCCCAATATAGGCTCTATAGACCGCTCCTCTGGTCGGACTAAGAAGGTCAAGAACTGGATCAAGGGATTGGAGCACATCTATCAGCTCTATGAGCAGCGAGCTACGCCCTACCAGAAGGAGCATTGGCAGCGCGAGTGTATGTGGGCGATGATCAATAACCGTATCGCCTACAAGCTAGAGCGGCGTATCACAGCTCCCGCCGATAGACAGGAGCTCGCCCAAGACCTAGCCAGACTTAACCAGCTGGGCGTCTTTGACCACCCCTTTACAATCGAAGGGGTCAAAGCTCGTGAGCGACTCCTGGGCTTTATCAGTAAATACCAGTAAGAGAAGGAGCACACACACTTAGCCTCAAAATCAAACAACCCTATAACATATGTTTAAGACAAAGAGTCGCTGGGTAGCGATCGCCTGTCACACGCTCTGGGCTATCGTACTGATGCAGCTGTGCCGACTGCTCTACTTCTTCTACAACCAATCTTTCTTTCCCTCGGTCGATGGCTGGCAGTTGCTCCACCTCATGCGGGGAGGCTACATACTAGACATGGTAGCCATCGCATACGGACTGCTACTCTACTACCTGATGATGATCGTAGGCGCTTACCTACCTAGGCGGATCGAGATGAGTAGCTGGTATCGCTGGATACGCCATATAGCATACATTTTGCCACTAGGCTTCTTCATCTTCCTCAATGTCTCAGACACCGGCTACTATCCCTTCGTACTGAGACGAGCAAATAGTGACATCTTCCGAGAGTTTCAGGGGAAGAGTATGTTTAGCTTCTACAAAGACTTCGTTGTAGAGTTTTGGCCGCTCACCATAGCGTTCTTCGTCTTGCTCGCTCTAGCCATAGCGGGCTACTGGCTGGTGCAGTACCAGCGTGAGGCGCGTACCTCTCGCCGCTCTTACTGGGTAGACGGCACCTGCACACTGGGCATGGTCATCTTCCTCTTCTTCAGTATGCGTGGTACTTGGGACTTTTCGAGCAAACCCGTATCGACGACACACTTCTTCTCCTACACGACAGACCCTGAGCAGTTTCCCTTGCTGCAAAACACCCCCGTAGCCCTGACAAAAGACGCCGCCTCACGACAGCTCTTCACCTTCTATACAAATGAAGAGCTACCTACCATCTTCACACCCTACTATCAGGCGGCTCCACTCTCAGAGAGCGATACGCTCTTTGGCTCTATGCAGGGGCGCAACGTCGTCGTGATCATCCTAGAGAGTATGGCTAGAGAGTACACGGGCTACCTCAATCGGTATATCGATGGGTACCCGAGCTACACTCCCTACCTCGATAGCTTGATGCCACACACGCTCTATGCGCAGTACGGCTTTGCCTCTGGCAAGCGATCCGTCGAGTCCTTCCCCTCAATCTTCGTCTCGCTACCTTCGTTTGGTGGCACCTTCGACGATGAGGCGTGGACTATGGACAACTACCAGCACTTCGACTCCTACGACACGGGCTTGCCCCTATCACTAGGCGATTACGGCTACCACCTCAAGTTTTACCACGGTGATGGGCCGGGAGCTATGGGCTTCTACTCCTTCCTCAATCGTCTAGGGGTACAAGATCAATACACCGCTCAGGACTACCTAGCCACGCATCCTAATGAGTCTAACGCTAAGGTCGGTACGTGGGGTATCCACGACCTACCCTTCGAGCAAGCTATGGCTGAAGATATGAAGTCGCTCCAGGAGCCCTTCGGAGCCTTCTTCTTCTCACTCTCTAATCATAGTCCTTTTAGTATGCCCAAGGGGTACAAGGGCAAATTAAAGCGAGGTACCCTCCCGATCCATCAGACAGCTCAATATGCCGATGACGCTCTCCGAGAGTTTTTCGAGCGGGTCAAAGAGGAGCCCTGGTATAGCAACACGCTCTTCGTTATCACGGCCGATCACACAAGCCTCAGCGACCAACCTCTGTATGCCAACTTAGCAGGACACGCTGCGGCGCCTATCTTATTTTTCGACCCGCAGGGCAAGCTACATGGAGAGGTCAGCGACTATGTCGTACAGCACATAGACATCCTCCCCACCCTCCTCTACCTGCTCGGCATCACGGAGCCAGTACTGAGCTACGGGAGTAACATCTTCGACCAGCAGGCAGAGCACTATGCGCTCAACTTCTACCACAACCAGTACCTCTTCTTCACGAAGGCGCTCACGCTCACGATGACCACCGATGGTCAGGTCAGCGTCCAGAAGCCAGCAGCCTACCTGCAGACGGAGCCCAATCGCGCCACCGCCCCCACCTCGTCAGAGGTGTCGCACTACACCGCACTCTTTAAGGCGATCGTACAGGACTACAACAACCGCGTCCTCAAGAGCTCCTTCTCACTGAGAGATGTGACTCCCAAGTCGTCAGACTAGCCCAGCGACCTGCCGCCATCCTGCTCACTCCTTCGCTCTCTATCTGAATTAGCCCTTGTGGCAATCATTGTCAGCGTAGAAGGAGCTGTCCTTAGTCTATCATGTTTTACCTTTTGCACTGCTAGTAAGTTGGTCGTTTGATCAATTGATATTTAGTTGCTACCTTTGCAATGGAGTAGAGCCGAAAAAGGCGCGATAACTTCAAGCTGTGCCTCTCCGATAAGGCGTTGAACTACTAATCCCCCCGAGTACGAAATCGGAAGTTATTAGTTCTTCGCCTTATCTTCTTTGTATGAGATGTGATATGAGACTTGTCGCATCTTGTGGCTAGGCGTGTTTTACCATTTGAAATATAGTTACTACCTTTGCGGTAAGAACGGTGAGATTGCTCGAAAGAGTAATCGCGCCACTCTTCCGCCTGAAAGTCTCTTGCTGGCGGTCGTATTTAAAAGAGACTTGCGAAGTCTAGGTACTCTACTTTAGTTGTTATTTTATCAGTTGAAGTATAGTTACTATCTTCGCGCCAAGAAGGAGAAGTTTCTGAAGTAAGTCTTACTCACAGTCGTAGAACCAGAGCGGAGCATTCAGATACTTCTCCTTTACTTTTTATCAGGTCGTCGCATCTTGCAGCTAGGCTAGTTTACCATTTGAAATATAGTTGCTACCTTTGTAGCGGATTCGAAAGAGTCTAGGAGGGTTAACCGGGTAATGCCGCTATACCTCGCCCGCAGGGGCTAGCACTTCTTGTAAGTGTTAGCCTTCTGTCTTTTTATAGACGAGGGTTAATTCGTGGTTGTCTTCCATTATCCCCCCCCCAAGGGTTTCATCTACTTCTCCCTGCCCAGCAACGATCTACGCGCTGTCACCGGGGCACTCCTCGACGTGACACAAGACGCCATCGCCTCAGGAGAGTACGACGGAGAGCTCATCTTCAACCTCTTCCAGCTCCTGCGCGCGCTGACCGACCAGATACTGAGAGGCTAGCACTGAGAGCTTATACCGACAGAGAGCCACGAGGACAATCGCTCCCCGTGGCTCTCTACATCGTATTTTCCACTCCAAAATGCAATTTGGAGTGGAAAATACGGAGTATTAGTTTGCCGAATCAAAAAATTGTCGTATCTTTGTAGTCACAAAAACAATGGTTCGTTGGCCGAGTGGTTAGGCAACGGTCTGCAAAACCGTGTACGGCGGTTCAAATCCGCCACGAACCTCCATAAATTTTCATACCTTTGTACCTCCCCTACTAGCTCTTGTAGCTGGTAGGGGATTTTTTTAGGTCCTGATGCTCTTTTGAGACTTTTGCAGCAGTCTCCTTTTACATCACGCTTCTCCTCCCAGGTCTGAGGTTAGGATTAGGAGCTTACGACGTCGCTCACCCAGTGTAGTAGCTAGGAGGTAGTAGGTGTCGCTCTCATCACTCTTGAGCATCTGCTTCAGCTGCATAGCTGTCAGTGGAAAGTGTCGTGCCATAATCGTAAGTGCCGGATAGCGCTGACGCAAATCTTGTAGTGAGCGACCTCTAAGTGTAGACTTGCTATAGTCTATCTCTTCTAGTAGACGGTAGCTCTTATAGAGCGGGCTCGGAGATGGCTCGGAAGAGGTGTATATGTGGCTATTTGCTCCTAGCAAGGTGAGCGCATGCTCAGTGGCGACTAAATGGTATGCACCACTTTTCATCAAGAGTGGTAGCGGGATGTGGATATATCTCTCTAATTGGCTCGCGTAGGGCGTCTGTGTCGAGGACAAATCGTCGTAAGGGCAGCTCCATCTGAAGAGATGTCCCAGACGATTCAGTAAGACGAGATGTAGCGTGACCTCATCTGGCGAAGGGTCTTGCATAGAGAGGAAGACAAGGAGCTCCTTAACCTCATCCTGTAGCTGTACGATGTGTAGCTCGTAGGCTTGTGGTAGCTGCTCTAATATCCAGCGAATATCTAGCATCGGGGAGAGCTTGAGAAGCACGCGTCCTCTATAGCCCAGCTCCTGTAGGCGGGCAATCATCTCAAGAGGTGCAGGACTGTAGGCATCCATACTTGCAAGCCGCTTGTTAGGGTCCTCCATATCTCGCCGAGCCGGATCTGCGTAGACGAGCGTAACCCCTGCCAGACTAGCAGAGCTTATCTCCGCCAAGGCATCCCCGCACTGTACCGTCACATTCTCTCTCCCTAGGAGTCTACGCAGATTATAGTTCAAGGCTTGCGCCATCACAGGCTCTATCTCATAGATGACACTCTGCTCAGCGACCTCTGCCATAGCCAGCGCATCAATGCCCATCCCTCCCGTCATATCTAGGATACGCTCCTGCGGTCTCATCAGTTGCTGCTTGTAGCGTGCCGTCAGCTCACTGCTACACTGCTCGAAGTTAACCCGATGTGGCACATAGCCACCGCCCTCTGCAAAGCGGGGCACCTTGCGCTGCATCTTCGCCAGTAGGGAGACCTGTAGAGCTACCTGTCGTCTCACCTCAGGCTCTAAGTCACTCCGCTCGAAGAGAATCCTGTCGGGCGACCTGTCAGCCCACTGCCTACTCAGTGCTACTACCTGCTCTATCTGTTGCTCTGATAACATACGGACATCGTTGTCTACAGCGCAAAGTTAGCAGATAAGCAGAAATCTACCAAGTCCCCTCCCCGACCAATTTATCAAGAGACAAGAGCTACGCCACCTCAGCTCTCTCTTACCATCTACCCAATAAATCCCTCCCTAGGGATTTCTTCGTCCCTCCCTAGGGATTTCTTCGTTCCTCCCTTGGAACTAAAAAGTTCCTCCGCTGGAACTCGAAAGTTCCTCCCTTGGAACCGAAAAGTTCCTCCCTTGGAACTAAAAAGTTCCAAGAGGGGAACAACTTTTGGAACTCGTATCTATCTCGAATCTAAGGTACTACGAGTAGGTGTGGCAACCTACTCCACCACTGCTACCTTGCCAAAGGTCGCAAGTGCGAGTAGAGCCGCTTATTGAGACTGTTGCAAAAGTCAACAGTCTCTATTGCGACGAGGGGGCTGGAGTAGTAAAAGTTGGAAGCTCAACCGCTTTGACTTAGCGATTGAGCTTCCTCGGGATGGTCTGTCAGACTTTGGGATAGTAACAGTTGGTCAAACGTATAGTTGCCCAGCTTCGTTGAGCGTGGGAATGTGTGTCGAGCTGTCTTGCTCGAGGCAGAGGCGTAGGCTCTCAGGGTAGCCACGCTGTATCAGCCGCTGGTTGTGGTCGCAATTGTAGAGGTAGTCGTAGAGATGCGCCCGGTGCTCGCGGTAAAGCTCTAGTGCCGTGCGGCTGCTGTCGGTGAGTCGGTAGGTGGCACCCAGCTCCTCTAGCTTGTCTAGGAGCGCAGCACCGTAGAGCGTGTCCTCGATGCAGAAACTGTTTTGCCAACCAGAAGCGAGTACCGTCACGGCACGCCACGAAGCTTGGCAGTGGCGCGCCACGGCGGTGAGATTGCTAAAGGCACCTACGATGATCTCCGCTGCGCCTGCCTCCCGAGCTGCGTGAATGGCTTGGGTGCCGTTGGTCGTCGTGAAGACGATGCTACGTCCGCCGATCCGCTCAGCGGTAAACTCGGAGGGATCGTTGCCCAGGTCAGCCCACGGGCAACGCATCGCATTGCGCTCGGCAGCTACCACGTAGCCCTTGCCGAGCAAGCTCTCCGCCTCCTCGGTCGTCGCCACGGGAATGATCTCCTTAGCGCCATGGTCAAAGGCTGCCACCATCGAAGTGCCAGCCCGCAGTATGTCCACCACGACCACTACGCTGTCCTCCTGATGGTAGTAAGGGTAGAGTGCCGGGCACGGACAAATATCAAAAGTTACTTCTCTCATAAGTGTGTCTGCTCATTTATAGTTTAATGATGACCTCCTCGGAGTCCAAGTCTAGCAGTTGCATCACTCTAGCGATGCGGTCGACAATGGCTGTTCCACTATAGTTGACATAGACAAAAAGGCACTCCTCGTCAATCTCTTTAAGTTCCTCGCAAAACTTGTTGTCTAATGTCTTGAACCTCCACTTGTAGTCTGGATTGGAATGCTCTCGAATCTCCTTTCTCAATTCTTTCCAAGGGATCAGCGCATTGGACTTACCAAAGGTCTCAAGCTGATTATTGCGAAGTAGAACACTCGCTCGTGGGTCACTTTCTAAGATCTGCTTAAAGAATGTGAGAAATGCCTCTCGCCATGTTTTGATTGGAAAGGGCTGTCCAAAGAGCACGACGGCTTTCGGCTTGCGCCCCATGAGGATTGTCGGATCAGACTCCAGTGGGTAGAAGAGCATCTCCGTCGTCTGCTTGCTGGCGTCTCTCCAATTGTTAGCTAGCTTATATTCATCCGGCAGTGAGAAGGTGTCTAGGAAGAGACTGATCATACGATTCTGATGGTCGAGGATGCTCTCCTCACACCACTGCTCATACTGACAAATCTCTTTGCCGTATAGTATGGTCGAGGATGCGAGTCGGGCCTTCTTGTCGGCAAAAGACTTATTGCCCATCTCGCTATTGAACTCCGTGAGTATCAGGTTACCGATGTTGTGTAGGTAGTTCTGGTGTACCTCCTCTGCATGCTCTTCACCCAACTCGGAGCGCCACATCTCGTTGAGCGTCTGTGGCATAATATGCTCGATGGTGATGGCCTTATTCTTAAAGGGAACCGCCACCTTTGTGTGCTGCTCCTCCATCTTGCCTAAGATAAACTTACTGTAGCTCCGCAAATCCTTGTAAAAAGCGATGCGCTCCAACGTGTCTCGTACCTCCTTGTCATTGGGGAGACGAAGCTGGTAAAATTGATTGGACAGGACCTTGATTAGCGAGGTCTCTTGCCTTGCTACGGCTGGAAGGTATGAGGTCAGTGGAGGGATGTTCTTATTCTCTCCGATGGTCAAGCTTAGGACACGCCGACGAATCAGATAGGTGCGTATGCTCTCTAGAGTTTCTATCAGTAGGGTGCCACTGATGGTGGTCGCTGGAGCCTTGGCTTGATACATATGCAGTAGCTCCAAGACAACAGGCTTAAAAGCTTCGCTCGTGATGTCTTCGAAGATGTTGCATAGGAGCTCTCGGATGGTCTCGCTGTCCGAGGTTGCGTCCTCGTAGTGCGATGGGTCTATGATACTTAGGTAGCACGGCACATAGGACTGTATATCCTTTATAAAGGCGTCGCGACTCGTGAAGGTCTGCTCGACAAACTCTTTGAACTGGTAGTACAGCTCCTTGGTGTTGTTGTCGTTGACTACCTTGTAGGGCTTCTTGTCCCGGCACTGGAGGTAGTCGCGAAAGAACTTAGAGATATACGCTTCGCCGAGAGGCTGCTCTATCTTAGGCTGCCACACCTCATCGTAAGCTTTCGTCTGCTCCTTGCTGGGCATACCGAGTAGGATGTAGTTGCGGACAAGGTCCGACAGAGTGAGAGGCTTGCCTAGCGAATTAAGCGTCTCAAAGATAACCTGAGGGTCCTCGCCCTTGTAGGGTCTCTCATCGAGTAGGATGGAGACCACGTTGATCCGCTGCAGAGCTGTGATGAAGTGCCTTATGGTCAGCCCCTCAATCTGTAGCTTAGGCGTCAAGAGCTTGATGAAGAGATTGTAGGCGTCGGTTACCTTACCAGGGATTGTCTCCTCATCGCCTCTTACCAATGCTCGATAAGCATCGAAGTCTGCCGTGACCTGCTTGAGCTTGACATGATCTTCAAATGAGGAGTTGCTACTCGTTAGTAGTGTGTTGGTTATGTTCGCCCTCTCTTGTGGATCTGTGGAGAGGTCGCGCAGAGCGATGCAGAAGATGAGCGAGGTGGTAAGGCGTTGCTGTCCGTCGATAATGACATTGAGATTGATAAAGGAGCCCGTCGGCTCTGACTTGTAGACGAGCGTCCCGAAGAAGTGCTCCTGCTTATCCTTCTGCTTGGGGTCTAGCTCGGAGTGAACGAGTCGCATGACATCATCGAAGAATCGATATATCTGCTCCTTCTCCCAGGAGTAGGCTCTCTGGTAGGGCGGTATAAAGAATAGTGCCGTGTTGGGGCTAAGAGCATTAAAAATGGAAGTATCTGATGCCTTCATCGGATGGATTAGCGAATTGGTAGGAGAGTTGGTTGTATTGTCAAAGCCCTCCACGAGTGAGGCAGAGATGCTCAGTGGAGGGCTTTGCTTAGCGTGCTGCTTGTCGCTTGAGTAGCTTAGCGCAGCGTGTGATTACTTGCGGAAGGGGGGCTTGACCACCTTAGCCTCTAGGTTGCGCTTGCGGACGGCGATGTAAATCTTGCTGTCTATCTTGCTGTACTCCGTAGAGACGTAACCCATACCGATGCCCACCTTGAGGGCGGGAGACATCGTACCAGAGGTGACCACGCCAATCTTCTCGCCAGCTTCGTTGACTATGTCGTAGTGCTGACGGGGGATGCCCTTGTCGACCATCTCAAAGGCGACGAGCTTGCGCGTTACGCCCCCGGCCTTCTGCTTGAGTAGCGCCTCACGACCTACGAGGTCGGGCTTATTGTCCGTGAGCTTGGTGATCCAGCCTAGGCCACTCTCTAGTGTCGTGTGTTGGTCATCGATATCGTTACCGTAGAGGCAGAAGCCAGCCTCCAGACGAAGCGTGTCACGCGCACCCAGACCAGCTGGCATGATGCCCTCGGGCTTACCAGCCTCAAAGATAGCGTCCCAAATCTTGTCTGCATACTGAGGGAAGAAGTAGAGCTCGAAGCCTCCACAGCCCGTGTAGCCCGTGTTGGAGATGATCACGTTGGGGCAGTCTGCGAAGGTGCCCACCTTAAAGTGGTAGTAGGGGATGTCGAGCAGGTCGATGTCCGTCAGACGCTGTAGTACTTGTGTAGCCTTGGGTCCCTGTACGGCTAGCTGTCCGATTTTGGCAGAGCCGTCCTCGAGGTCAGCACCCATATCGTTTTGCTTGAGGCACCACGCCCAGTCCTTGACCACGTTCGCAGCGTTGGGGACGAGCATGTACTTGTTCTCTTCGTAGCGATATACGAGGAAGTCGTCTAGTAGTGTGCCCTGCTCCGTCGTGAAGCAGCTGTACTGTATCTGCCCCACCTCTAGCTTGGAGGCATCGTTGCTAGATACTTTCTGTAGAAATTCGAGAGCCTTCGGTCCCTTGACCCAAAACTCTCCCATGTGCGATACGTCAAAGACACCGACGCCGTTGATTACGTTCATATGCTCTTCCAGGATTCCCGTAGGATACTCGATAGGCATATTGTAGCCTGCGAAGTCGTGCATCTTAGCACCCAGTGCTATGTGACGCTCTGTAAATGGAGTAGTCTTCATAATAGTATGATGTTATTGATTAATCTGTATTAAGAGTGAGCTAAGCTCATTCAGCTCCCCAAAGATAGTGAATTTGGAGATACCAACCCTTTAGGAGCAAGTCCATATAGCGAAATGTATATGCAACGATGACCTGTGTCATGCTTTTTATGCAATGAAGACCTTTTAGAATAGAAACTGCCGAAGTGTATGTGTCACACTTTGTTAACATCTTAGGGATACCTTTGCGAGCGGAATTAATCATCTCAAATTCGTATGCGACATCTCACGAAGCTTGTCTTACTTATCATCACCTTTGCACTTACCGCTTATCTAAATGCTCGGTTAAATGCTCAGGAGCCATTTACACAAGAGGTGCGTGGAGAGGTTATCTCCGCACTTCCTGATGATACGATCGTTGGAGCCTCGATCGTATTAGTCGGTAGTGATCCACTCGTAGGGACAACGACAGGCGCGGATCAGAAGTTCTCTCTACGACTACCAGTCGGTCGTTGCTCCCTGCAGATTAGCTGTGTGGGCTATGAGTCACAGGAGGTAGACCTCCTCGTTGTCGCAGGCAAGCAGAGCGTATTACATATAACCTTGACACCATCAGATACCAAGCTTGATGCTGTGGTTGTGACAGCTCCGTATGACAAGAGTACTCCTACGAATAGACTCAGCCTAGCTGGAGCGCGTAGCTTTAGCGTTGATGAGGCGTATCGCTTTGCTGCGTCTCTAGGAGATCCAGCTCGTATGGTGCGTAGCTTCGCTGGTATCATGCCTGTCAACGACTCTCGCAACGATATCATCATACGAGGTAATTCACCCTCTGGGGTGCAGTGGATCCTAGATGGTATCGAGATCAGCAATCCCAACCACTTCAATACAGGTGTCGGTATGACTGGTGGACAGGTAAGCTATCTGAATACCAATCTGCTGACGAACTCGGACTTTCACCTGAGTGCTTGGCCAGCCCCTTATGGTAATGCGCTCTCGGGTATCTTTGACTTGCGCCTACGTCGTGGCAATCTTGAGCGACATGAGTTCTGGCTACAGTCAGGCTTTGGTGGACTAGAGCTAGGGGCTGAGGGGTACCTGCGCAAGGGGAGTCAATCGTCTTACCTTGCTTCTTATCGCTACTCTGTCCCTGACATCATGCATGCTCTAGGCTTTAAGATGCCAGTGGTGCCACGCTATCAAGACTTCACGACGAAGCTCCACTTCGACCTAGGGCATGGGCATAAGCTCTCTTTCGTTGGACTGTTTAGCAAGAGTCATATAGGTTTTGCCACAAACGAACTAGGAGACAATTTTGAATATGCCGACTACGACTTTAGTAAGCTTTCCTTCGCACAGCGCATAGCAATCAATTCGACAACTTACATTGCAGGGCTGACACATAGCGTACAGTTTTCTTCTCGCATGTCACTCAGTACACAGCTCTCCTTCGTTCGCTCTGATACTGGTATGCCTGTTGATACGATGAACCTCCAAGGGGACAAGCAGAATCCTCAGTGGCATGTCATGTGGTCGGAGTCCGCACAGGAGAATAAGTGGTCGCTTCACTCAGATCTTACATGGCATCCCAGTCGGGAGGGGCTACTCGTGGCGGGTGTCAGAGGTGATCTCTTTGATGCGTACTATATGGAGCAGACGGCTGATAGCACCTTTGCTCAAGGCGTGCGGACGATTGCTGAGGAGAGTCCGCTCTATGGCTTGATCCGAGCCTATGGACAGTATCGTCATCGTATGGGAAGTTACTGGACAGCAACATTGGGCCTACATGGTATGTACCTTACGATCAATGATCGCTATGCTGTCGAGCCCCGTATGGGCTTGCAGTATCAACCAGATCGCTCTCACACGATCGGTCTTGCTGCTGGACTGTATAGTCAGATGCTCCCTCGCTCCTTCTACTTCATACGGCATTATACGCCAGAGGGTATAGAGTATCGCAATAAGCAGGTTGACTTCACACGCAGTGCGCAGGTCGATCTCTACTACGACTGGGCTTTTGCGCCTAACTGGCATGCTAAGATAGAGGGTTACTATCAGGAGCTATACAGAGTACCCGTGGTCAATGATCCGAACTCTATATGGACGCTCCTAGAGATAGGTGGCGCTGGACAAAACTACATAGAGCGTCAGAGCGATCTAGTCAATAAGGGACGTGGTAGAAACTACGGTGTAGAGCTTACGGTGGAGAAGTTCTATAGCGACAACTACTACCTTCTCTTCAACGCTTCACTCTACAGTTCGACCTATACGACAGGATTTCAGAAAGAGTGGTGGAGTACTGTCTTCGATGGTCGGTATCTTGTCAATATGACGGGTGGATATGAGTGGAAGTTGCCGAAGCACTGGTCGCTCTTTACCGATCTCAAGGCTTCCTATGCGGGGGGCGTTCGCTACACACCGATACGAGAAGAATTATATAAGCAGAGTGGTCAGATAGAGCTTGACAAGACACAAGTCAATGCTCTTCAAGCTAAGGATTACCTCCGAGCAGACTTAAAGATAGGTGCTCGCCAGATAGGTCAGCGTATCACTCAAGAGTGGGCGGTAGACTTGCAGAATGTGACGAACCGTAAGAACGTTATGTCTATCCTCTTCGATAATGGTGAGTACTCGACGATGTACACGCAGGGCTTTATGCCGATGGTTACTTACAAGCTCTTTTTCTCTGTGAGATAGCGAGACGCAACCGTCAGATTCCTTGTCGTGCAAAAACTCGCGGTGGGTTAAGTGAAAAGTTTTTCACTACCCTTGCAATAGTTTGCGAGAGTCTCCATTGGGAGGGGAAAATCTGACTATAGGAGCATTAGCTCATCTGGCTAGATCTGTAGTTTGTAGCGTCCGTTGGGTTGGAGGGCGACAGCACCTTCGCTCTCAAGGAGGAATAGCTGGAAGCTCACGTCATCGACACCTAGGAGCGTCTGGTCACAGATAGCATCGATAGAGAGGCCATCTCCACTCTCGATGAGCAGCTCCAGCAGGGGACGAGCCTCTGGCTCTAAGCGGGCACGGAGGGCATTGAGCTTGCTCTCGTACGACATAGAGCTACCCGCAGAGCGCATCTCATGGTCGAGCTTGTGCCACTCGAGGTCTTCGCAGAGGTGAACGGCTGAGGTGATGAGCTTGGCGATATTGTTGTAGATAAGGTTGTTGCACCCTTCGTTCTCACGATCTGATGGGCGACCAGGGAGCGCATAGACGGAGCGGTCGTAGTCAAAGGCTTGATGCGCCGTGATGAGCGACCCGCCACGCTCGGCAGACTGACCGACGAGCGTCGCCTGCGTGAGCCCCGCTATGATACGATTGCGTAAGACGAACTGGTGTCGCTGAGGCTTGACACCCGCTGGGTACTCGGAGAGTAGAGCTCCGCCGTGGGTTACGATATTGCGAGCTAGGTTGCGGTGATTGCTCGGATAAATCATGTGAAGTCCATGCGCCAGCACGGCAACGGTGGGCAAGCCCGCCTGAAGTGCCGCCTTGTGTGCTACAGAGTCTAGCCCGAGAGCCAGTCCGCTGACGACAGTCACGCTGTCGGTCACGCAGGGCAGGTGGCTGATGACTGCTTGCAAATCCTCGACCCCATACTGCGAGGGCTTGCGCGTGCCGACGACACTGAGCGTCTGCTCTGCGTGGAGTGGTGCTAGGTCGCCTAGGTAAAAAAGTATCAGTGGCGCATCGGCACACTGAAGGAGTAAAGGAGGATAGTCGGCATCGTAGATGCTAACCATTCGTATGCCTAGGTCGACAGTACGCTGTAGCTGCGCTTGCGTTTCCTCGAGCTTAGCCTGGTCCCGCAGGAGCGGGTAGAGATGCGTGTAGACGTGCCCGTTGAGCCTTGCCAGAGCTTGTGGGTCAGCCCATAGTGCTGTGGCTGATCCAGCAAACTCTATCAGATGGCGAGCGAGCTGTAGCGATACGCCCTTGAGTTGCGTCAAGGCGTAGATACAGAGATGCTCACGACTTATCTCAGGCATTGGCTAGACGGCGGGGGCTACTGCTTAGCGAGCCACTCGTAGCCGTTGCGGAAGAACTGTATCCACGGAGAGACCTGATCCTCCTGACGACGCTCCTCGGGGTAGAAGCCACACTGCCAGGTGAGCGTAGCACGCTCTGGGTGAGGCATCATAGCTAGGTGACGGCCATCGCTACTGCAAAGCGCTGCGATACCGCGCTCAGAGCCATTAGGATTGCCTGGGTAGGTATCGTAATGGTAGCGCGCTGCTATCTGCTCATCGGGTATCGTGGGGCAGACGAAGCGTCCCTCGCCGTGAGCGACCCAGACACCGAGCTGACAGCCCTCGAGACCTTGTGTCAAGATAGCACCCGTTTCGGCGATGTCTACGGTTAGGAAGTTGGACTCAAACTTGTGTGAGGCGTTGTGCTCCAGCTTGAAGAGGCTTTCGCCCTGAGCATCCTTGCCGAGGAGTCCCAGCTGAGCCATGAGCTGACAGCCGTTGCAGATGCCGAGTGAGAGTGTGTCGGGGCGAGCGTAAAAAGCTTCGATAGCCTTGCGAGCTCGTTCATTGTAAAGGATACCCGCAGCCCAGCCCTTGGCAGAGCCTAAGACATCGGAGTGCGAGAAGCCACCACAGTAGACGAGCATGCGAACGTCGGATAGGTCGGTGCGTCCCTCGATGAGGTCGGTCAGATGCACGTCCACCACGTCAAAGCCTGCGAGGTGCAGCGCGTAAGCCATCTCACGCTCACCGTTGGTTCCGTTGTCTCGTAGGATAGCCGCCTTGATGCCAGAAGCTTTCGTGCGATGAGGCTCTAGACCGAGACCCGCATAAGTGCCGGCGAAAGCGTGCGGGAAGCGCCACTGTACGGGTTGCTTGCCTAGGTTCTCGTAGCGACTCGTTGCTGGAGCTTCGCCACTCTGGAAGCAGTCCAGTAGGTAAGACTTGTTTGCCCAGCACTTGCGTGCAGCATCGATGTCTATCTCGTACGTCTTGCCCTCCTGATGAATCATCAGCAAGCGAGACTCCGTAGGTGCACCGAGGTCGGCATAAGCGATCTCATACTCCTCGAGGATACGCTTCGCCTGCTCCGCCTTAGAAACCTGTAGGATGACGCCCGGGTTCTCACTATAGAGTGCCGTGACGAGGTCCACATTGGCAAGTGCGTCAAGCCTAATCTCAGCACCTCCCTGTGTATTGGCGAAGCACATCTCCAAGAGCGTCGTGACCATACCGCCTGCCGAGATGTCGTGACCAGCGAGGACTAAGCCCTTGTGGATCAACTCCTGAACGGCCTCAAAGGCGGTGGCGAAGTAGTCGGTGTCGCCGACCGTGGGGAAGCTGTCGCCCAACTGTCCCAATGCTTGTGCCAAAGCTGAGCCACCGAGTGCCATAGGAGCAAAGCTAAAGTCTATGTAAAGTAGACGGCTCTGCTTAGCCGCCTTGAGCTCAGGCGTTACGATGCCCCTGACGTTGCTCACGGGAGCTGCTGCGGTGATGATTAGTGTGCCTGGACTCATCACCTGCTTTCCGTCGGGATACTTCTGCGTCATGGAGAGCGAGTCCTTGCCCGTCGGGATGTTGATCCCTAAATCTATGGCAAACTCACTACAAGCCTGCACCGCCTGATAGAGACGTGCGTCCTCGCCCTTATTGCGACAAGGCCACATCCAGTTAGCGCTGAGCGAGATGCCACGTATGCCACCCTCGATGGGAGCAAAGACAATGTTCGTCAGAGCCTCTGCGATAGCCATCCGAGAGCCAGCCCCAGCGTCAATGAGTGCCACCTGAGGAGCATGTCCTACGGCAGTAGCCATGCCGCTCTTGCCGTCGTAGTCTAGTGCCATAGCACCAAGATCGGAGAGCGGTAGCTGGAGCGCACCGACGCATTGCTGCTGTGCCACACGACCCGTCACGGAGCGGTCCACTTTGTTGGTCAACCAATCCTTAGAGGCGACCGCCTCAAGGGTCAAGACTTTATCTAGGTATTGGCGCCACTGCTCTTTGTCATAGCTTACTGGGGCGAACTGGTGAGCGACCGTCTCGTCCTCCATAACCGTCTTGGGCGACTGCCCCAGCAGGTCGGACACGGCTAGGTCGATGGCAGCGCGTCCCTCTCGCTCTGTGCTAAAGAGGAGACGCTCATCGTCTGTCGTCTCGCCTACCTTATATATAGGACTACCCTCACGTCGTGCTATCTGCTCCATCTGCGCATACTCACGCTCCTGAATGAGCAGACCGACACGCTCTTGGCTCTCATTGCCGATGATCTCTCTAGCGGAGAGCGTCGGGTCGCCTACGGGTAGTGCGTCAATGTCGATGCGTCCTCCGGTCTCCTCGATGAGCTCGGTGAGACAGTTCAGATGTCCGCCAGCACCGTGGTCGTGGATGCTCACGACAGGGTTGTCGCCCTGCTCGCTGATGGCGCGAACCACGTTGAGAACACGCTTCTGCATCTCAGGATTGGCACGCTGCACCGCATTAAGCTCTATACCGCTACTGTACTCGCCCGTAGCGACAGAGCTGACGGCACCGCCACCCATACCGATGCGGTAGTTGTCGCCGCCGAGTAGCACGACCGTCTCGCCAGGTTGTGGTGTCTCCTTCTTAGCATCCTCTTGGGGCGCGTAGCCCATACCGCCCGCTAGCATGATCACCTTGTCGTAGCCGTAGAGCGTGCTGTCGGCACCCTCCTGATGCTCGAATGTCAGTAGCGAACCGTTGATTAGTGGTTGCCCAAACTTATTGCCAAAGTCACTAGCTCCGTCGCTCGCTTTCGTCAGGATCTCTTGCGGAGACTGGTAAAGCCACGGACGTGGGTCTAGCTTGGCGGGGCTAAGCTTCTGATCCTTCTCTAGACGTGGGTAGGAGGTGATGTAGACGGCACTACCAGAGAGTGGTAGCGACCCCTTGCCACCGCACATACGGTCGCGTATCTCACCGCCCGAGCCGGTAGCTGCCCCGTTGAAGGGCTCGACCGTCGTGGGGAAGTTGTGCGTCTCAGCCTTTAGCGCCAAGACCGTATTGCGCTCCCGTAGTGTAAAGAGCGAGGGCTCCGTCGCGCTCGTTGGCGCAAACTGCCAGACGCGGGGACCCTTGACAAAAGCTACATTGTCCTTGTAAGCCGACACGATGCCGTTGGGATTCTCCTTAGAGGTTTGCTTAATCATCGCAAAGAGCGAATCGTTTTGTCTCAAGCCGTCGATGACGAAGGTGCCGTTGAATATCTTATGTCGGCAATGCTCCGAGTTGACCTGTGAGAAGCCGAAGACCTCAGAGTCTGTCAGCGGACGACCGATGCGTGCCGAGACACCCTGTAGGTAGGCTATCTCCTCCTCGCTTAGGGCTAGTCCCTCCTCCTCGTTGTACGCCTCCAGGTCTGTAATCTCCCGAATCGGCTGTGGCTCAGCGGTCATGGCGAAGCTCTCCTGACCTAGCCCCTTGTAGATCGCTTGGAGCATCGGGTCATAGTCGGGGGTTGCCTCGTGAGTACGTGTGAGCTGCTCGATACGGTCGATGCCAGCGATGCGCATGTTTTGCGTTATCTCCACAGCGTTGGTACTCCATGGAGTCACCTGCGTAGGACGAGGTCCCACAAAGGTTCCCTCGAGCTGAGCCTCGGGCGCCAGCTGCGCTCCGCCAAAGAGCCACGAGAGACGCTCGCAGGTCTCCTTGCTGAGAGCTGAGGTGTGTGAGACGGCATAAATCGTATCACCAAGGACAAAGTAACTAATCATAGCGGGTTTGTGTATTAATGGGTCTGAAACTACTTGCGTTGCAAATGTACGGAAATTAGAACTCAGGGCACACACCTATACGCATCGAGGGCAGGGCTGACGCATTATAATGAGACTGTTGCAAAAGTCAACAGTCTCACAATCTTGCTTGCAAGATTGTCTAGAC
>JAERMT010000540.1_pt1 | contig 20628 bp, 14 predicted proteins | sample 9267081 | NCBI WGS metagenome assembly JAERMT01 (sample SAMN17071939, study PRJNA684904) | human gut metagenome | isolation source: diarrhea sample from child under the age of five | host: Homo sapiens | place: South Africa: Mafikeng, Mafikeng Provincial Hospital | collected 2019-09
ACTACCCACTAACTACTACCCACTAACTACTACCCACTAACTACTACCCACTAACTACTACCCACTAACCACTATTCCCCCACTACCCACTAATCACTAACCACCAACTACTAATCACTAATCACTAACCACTAATCACTAATCACTAACCACTAACTATGGACATTATAGACAACATCAATAAAACTCTTGCTGATGACTTGCGTGAGACGCTCCGCCAGGGAAGTCGTGTGTCGATAGCAGCTTCTTGCTTTTCCATCTACGCTTATCAAGCACTAAGGGAGGAGTTGGAGCAGGTGGATGAGCTTCGCTTTATCTTCACCTCTCCGACCTTTACCAAAGAGCGACCAGACAAAGCACAGCGAGAGTTTTATATACCACAGCTCAAGCGTGAGCGTAGCTTGACTAGTGGTGAGTTTGAGATCCGTCTGCGCAATGAGCTGACACAGCGTAGCATAGCACGGGAGTGTGCTGCGTGGATACGGCGCAAAGCACACTTTAAGTCAAATCAGACAAAGGAGCAAATGTCGGGCTTCGGAGTCGTCGATAATCTAGCCTATACGCCGCTCAAAGGGTTTACAATGGTCGATCTAGGCTTCGATCGTGGCGACAATGCCTACACAATGATTAGTAAGCTGGAGGCTCCACAATCTAAGCAGTTCCTGCAGCTCTTCGATCAGTTGTGGTGTGATGACGCACGGATGCAAGAGGTGACGGAGGAGGTGATCGAGAGTATCTCTACTGTGTACAGAGAGAATGCGCCTGAGTACATCTACATGATCACACTGTACAACATCTTCCACGAGTTCCTCAAAGATCTCTCGGAGGATGTGCTGCCCAACGAAGCTAATGGCTTTAAGGAGTCGAAGATATGGAGTATGCTCTACAACTTCCAGCGTGATGCAGCACTCGCTATCATCAACAAGCTGGAGCAGTACAACGGCTGTGTCCTTGCCGATAGTGTGGGACTCGGCAAGACCTTTACAGCTCTGAGCGTCATCAAGTACTATGAGCTACGCAATAAAGATGTACTGGTACTCTGTCCTAGGAAGCTCTCCGAAAACTGGAATGACTACCGCAAGAATTACAAAAACAATCCCCTGGCTGCAGATCGTCTGCGCTACGAAGTGCTCTTTCACACAGATCTAGGACGTGCTAAGGGAATGAGTAATGATGTGGATCTAGAGAAGATCAACTGGGGTAACTTTGACTTGGTGGTGATCGATGAGAGTCACAACTTTCGCAATGGTGGGAGCATAACGCTCGATGAGGATGGAAACCCTAAAGAGAATCGCTATCTGCGCCTGATGAATGAAGTGATCCGTAAGGGGGTGCAGACGAAGGTCTTGATGCTCTCAGCGACACCTGTCAATAACCACTTCTATGATCTCAAGTGTCAGCTAGAGCTAGCCTATGCGGGAGACTACAGGCATTTTGACACACTACTGGATACGGAGAGCTCCATCAATGATATCTTTCGTGATGCTCAGAAGGTCTACAATCGCTGGGCTAAACTATCTGATGAGCATCGCACCACAGAGGCTCTGCTCTCAGAGCTGAGCTTTGACTTCTTCAAAGTGCTAGATAGTGTCACAATCGCTCGCTCACGGAGACACATAATGCAGTACTACGATACGACAGAGATAGGACGCTTCCCCAAACGGTTGCCAGTCAAGTCTCGTCGTCCTCTACTGACGGACCTGGATAATGCAATCACCTACGATGAGATTTACAAACTGCTAGACAATCTCAATCTGACGATCTACACCCCATCGGCCTTTATCTATCCTAGTAAACAAGGGAACTATCAAATTAAAGGGCGTAGAGGTCGCTCCACTGGCGGACTTAGCATATCTGGGCGTGAGTCGGGATTACGTCGACTGATGAGCATTAACTTGATGAAGCGACTAGAGAGCTCGGTACACTCTTTTCGTCTTACACTAGAGCGTGTCCAACGTCTGATCGAATCTACTCTCGACAAGATCCACGAGGCTCAGAATGGACGTATGGCCTCTGTGAATGAATATCAGCTGACAGATGAGCTAGATCCTGATGATGCTGGAGATATCTTGATAGGCGGTGATAGATACGCTATCTCATTGGCCGATATAGACTGTCTGTCTTGGCAACGCTCTCTAAAGGAGGACTTAGTCTCTCTCAAGAAGCTCTTGAATAAAATACAAGACATAAAACCAGAGCACGATAGTAAGCTACTTCAGCTGAAGGAAGACCTCCGAGATAAGTGGGTAAACCCTATCAATGAGGGCAATAAGAAGGTGATCATCTTTACAGCTTTTGCTGACACAGCTAAATATATCTACGCTACGCTGGCACCCGATATCAAGGAGCAATGGGGACTGAATACGGTACTGATCACGGGCTCTGATGACCCACGTAGCACACTGCAAGGGGTAGAACAGGGCTTGACATTTAATAAAGCTCTGACGCTCTTCTCCCCACGCTCTAAGGGACGTGATGCAATCTATCCCGACACATCAGAGGAAATAGATGTGCTGATCGCTACTGACTGTATCTCCGAGGGACAGAATCTCCAAGACTGTGACTATCTCATCAATTACGATATACACTGGAATCCAGTACGCATCATACAGCGCTTCGGTCGTATAGATCGTATCGGCTCTCAAAACAAAGATATCCAGCTGGTGAACTACTGGCCGAATGTAACACTTGATGAATACATCAATCTCAAGGCGCGTGTAGAAAATCGTATGAAGGCTATGACACTAGCCGCTACGGGCGATGATGACCTACTCTCTAAAGAGGAGAAGGGGGATCTGGCTTACCGTAGAAAGCAGCTAGAGCGACTACAGGATGAGGTAGTGGATCTGGAGGAGATGGATACGGGCTTCTCAATTATGGACTTAGGACTTAACGAGTTTCGTCTAGACCTAATAGCCTATAATAAAGAGCACCCTAATCTGGATGTGACCCCCTTGGGGCTCAGCGGTGTAGTGCCATCGTCTGACCTTCTTCCTCCTGGGGTAATCTATGTCCTTAAGAACTGCAACGAAGAAATCAATATAGATCGCAAGAATCAGTTGCACCCATTCTACATGATTTATCTATCTCGTGAGGGGCAGGTCATCTGCAACCATCTGTCACCTAAGCGACTGCTAGATCTAATGCGACTTGCTTGCAAGGGGGTGAAGGAGCCTAATAAAAAGGTGTGCCAACTATTCAATCAAGAGACACAAGACGGTCAGAAGATGGCTGGTTATAGTGATCTCTTGCAGAAAGCTGTGGAGTGTATTATCTCCGTTAAGGAGGATAGCGACATCAATAGTCTCTTCTCAGAGGGGGCGACCACGGCACTGCAAAATAAGATCAATGGTCTTGATGACTTCGAGCTGATAACCTTCCTAGTGATTAAGTGACGAATGTGGTATGAGTAATAATCCGCTTTCTCTACCTGAGAGTACTATCGTGGATTGCAATGTGCCGAAAAATGCATTCTACAAGCGAGAGAGTGGATCACGAAAGAATGCACTCCGCAACTTCCTAACGGACAGTGTCGAGGAGATTAGATGGCTTTATAAGCTCCATCCCTCCACGCTCCACCTAGCTGTGGGCACCCAGGTAGAGGAGATAGATATCTTCCTCTGTACACTCAAGGAGGCTCCGTATGATACTGAGTGGCTACGCCGTATGGATGCACTGATGCCTCGCCCTTCACTCTTTCTGATCGCTTACGAGGGGTGCATCGACTTATTGATTTTCCCGAGAAGCAGAAATGCTCAGGGGGCTATGGTTCAGACAGGTCGTATGGAACAACAAATAGATGTGGATCTGAAGAAGAGTCCCATAAGTATCGTGGGCTATAGCATGGATGCGGTCTATGGTAATCTATTAGGGCAGCTGTCTCAGCTCGGTACCAATACGGTCGAAGAGTATCTAGCAAAAGCTGATCTGAGAGATCAGATTCATACGCTACGTAAAAAATGCGATACGCTAAGACGTAAGATGCGTAAAGAGCCCCAGTATAATCGCCAGTGTGAGATACGTAGACAGGTACGACAGTTAGAAAAGGAGATAGAAAGAGTGGAGGACCTTTTGTAGGTAGAATGGCAAACCCTACTATCGCAGCTTGATTACAATCATATCTGAAGGGTCCTCTCAAAGCTATAAAAAACAGGGGGCAACATCCCTTATTCAACGACGGACCTCTCGCTATACAAGATCTGACCCTGATCGGATTGGAACACTCTAGAAACTTCTAATGCGATTAAGCCCAAGGTGGTCATGCAGGCACTTCGGCTGAAGTATCCCAATGAGCGCATTGACGATATCGACTTCATCGAGATGCTCCAGGGCTCTTACTACCGCTTTGAGATAGAGCTGCGAGGAGTCCGTGACGAGTACGTCTACATCACGCCCCAAGGTGTCATCACCGAGGTACGCGTCTATCACAACTAATCTGCTAGACACTACATAGCAACAACGCGCAAGGCGGGCTAGACCTAACACGTCTAGTCCGCCTTGCTGTATAAGTGATATGTACCCAAAAACGACAAAACGGGTACACGTCGCACCCGATATGTTTTTGTTTAGTCTAAGGAGATTTGACTCCTTGTATATATAGGAGAGATAGTAGTGCTGACAAGTTTACCTCTCCTCGGGGTGGTGGGTTGTCACCGAGGCTTGCTCGCGACCTTTGACAGCAGTAGGGGTGGAGCTCCCGTGGTGCGTGTAGTACCTTTGCACAGTCTTCTCGTCCTAGCAGGCGAAGCGTGATGTCTGTGCGAGTTTACTCGGTGAGGAGGGTCAGGAGGCGGGAGCCGTCGGGCTGCGCCTCGATGTGGATGACGGCGGTGTCCTCGGGGAGTAGCGGTGCGATGACATCGGGCCACTCGATATAGCAGCGAGCGCCTGAGCGGATATACTCGGCTAGTCCTATCTGGTCGGCATCTGCGAGGTTCTCCAGACGGTAGCAGTCTATATGATAGATGGTGTCGTCGGACTGAGTCGTGTAGACGTTGACAATGGCAAAGGTGGGGCTATTGACCACCTCCTCTTCGCTGGCGCCATCGAGACGGCACAGCTGGTGAACGAGCGTTGTCTTGCCCGCGCCTAGATCTCCCTGGAGGGCGATGACGGGGTAGTCGGCTAGTCGTGTGTGTACCTCCTGAGCTATGCGTGGGAGGTCGGCGAGAGATTGTAGTGTGAGACGCATATAGCTAATGGTATTAACGAGGCGTGAGCGTGATACAAGGCACGAGCATCTCCTCCATAGAGATACCTCCGTGCTGGAGCGTGTCACGGTAGTAATTGACGTAGTAGTTGTAGTTGTTAGGATAGGCGAAGAAGTTCTGCTCGTAGCAGAAGACGTAACTGTCCGTCAGATGGTTGACAGGAAGACCTATATCCTTAGGTTTGCTGGGTGCGTAGGCCTCCTTGGCATCGAAGGTGAGGCTTTGGCCTAGCTTATAGCGCAGATTGGTCGAAGTATTGCGATTACCGACGATTTTGACCGGCTTGCGGACGCGGACGGAACCGTGGTCGGTGGTCAGGATGATCTTGGCGCCCATCTGAGCGACTTGCTCGAAGAGCCGATAGGTGGTCGAATGGCGGAACCAACTCTGCGTCAGGGAGCGGTAAGCGGCCTCGCTGCTGGCAAGCTCGCGGATCATCTTGCTCTCGGTGCGAGCGTGCGATAGCATATCGACGAAGTTGAGGACGATGACGTTGAGTTGATTGTCCTTCAGCTCGTTGAGCTGAGCGAGGACTCGCTCGCCAAAGGAGGTCTCGTAGACCTTGCGGTAGGCGAAGCTATAGGGCTTGCGATAACGCTTGAGGAGGCTTGCGATCATGGGCTCTTCGTTGAGATTTTTGCCCTCTTCGCTCTCCTCATCGACCCATAGCTCGGGAAAGGTTTTCTCAATCTCTAGGGGCATCAGCCCTGAGAAGATCGCATTGCGCGCATATTGTGTGGCTGTGGGCAGAATAGCGGTGTACATACCATCGTCGAAGGTGAAGAGTCCGCTCAGCATCTCCTGCACGGCAAGCCACTGGTCCCAGCGGAAGTTGTCGATGAGGATTAGGAAAACATGCTCGCCACGATCCAGTAGGGGGAAGACTTTGTCGCGCATCAGCGTATGGCTCATCAGCGGAGCGCGCTTAGGATTCTGTATCCACCCCTCGTACTCCTTAATAATGTACTTGGCAAAGAGTCTATTTGCCTCGTCACGCTGCGACTGCAGCGTCTCCGCCATATCGGGGAGGTAGTTATCTACCTGCATGACCCACTTAGAGATCTCCTTATAGATGGCCATCCACTCGTCGATTGTGCCAGCACTATTGATTCTTAGGGATAGCTCACGAAAGGCTTGTATGTAGTTTTGCTGTGTAGCCTCAGTGACGATCTGCTCTCGGTGCAGAACTTTCTTGAGCGAGAGGAGGAGTTGGTGGGGATTGACTGGCTTGATGAGGTAGTCGGCTATCTGACGGCTTATGGCCTCATTCATCAGGTGCTCCTCTTCGCTCTTGGTGACCATGACGACGGGGAGGTAGGGGTAGAGCGGTGCGATGCGTGCGAGCGTCTCTAGTCCCGACAAGCCTGGCATCTGCTCATCGAGGAAGACTAAGTCGTACGACTGCTCTTGCAGCAAGTCGAGGGCATCGGCACCACTCACGCAGGGGGTGACTTGGTAGCCGTGCTGCTCGAGGAATATGATGTGCGGTCTCAGGAGATCTATCTCGTCATCGACCCAAAGTATCTGTATTGCGGACATAGATGCGTAGCTTATTGTTGGAGTGATTACTGCTGGCAGTACCAGTCGTAGAGCTGGGGGATGCCGACGGCGAGGGGCGTCGTGGCGGTGTAGCCGAGGGAGGTGAGACGCGTCAGGTCGAGGAGCTTGCGGGGCGTGCCGTCAGGCTTTGTGCTGTCCCACTCGATGCGTCCCTCGTAGTGCGTTGCCTCAGCGACAAGCGTGGCGAGTGTACGGATGGATACCTCTTCGCCCGAGCCGATGTTGATGTGCGTGTTGCGGATCTCTCGCTCGTCGGCGGGGTATAGCTCAGCAAATGATACCCGCTCGGCAATGGTGATGCAAGCCTCCGCTAGATCGTCACTCCACATGAACTCACGCAGTGCCGACCCCGTGCCCCATAGCTGCAAACTGGTAGGCGTGATGCCGTAGCGTGCTAGCTCTGCCGTGAACTCCTCCAGACTACTCTGCTCTGTCAAACCCTCCAGTGGACGCTGCGCCACGTCTCGCCGTAGTGCTGCTAGGTCGTCACGAAGCAGTGCGCCCGCCAGGTGCAGCTTACGAATCATAGCGGGTAGCACATGGCTATTGACTAGGTCAAAGTTGTCCCCGTAACCATATAGATTGGTCGGCATGACCGAGAGATAGTTCGTGCCGTACTGGAGGTTCATACTCTCGCACATCTTCATTCCCGCGATCTTGGCGATAGCGTACGGCTCGTTGGTGTACTCCAGAGGTGAGGTAAGCAGCGCATCCTCACGCATCGGCTGAGGCGCAAGCCGAGGATAGATGCAGCTACTGCCGAGGAAGAGCAATCCCTCGACGCCATTGCGCAGCGCAGAGGTGAGGACGTTTTGCTGGATCCCCAGATTGTTCATGATAAAGTCGGCACGATAGGTCTGATTGGCCATGATCCCGCCCACATGCGCTGCTGCGAGGAAGATGTAGTCGGGTCGCTCCTCACGCATGAATTGCTCCACCGCCACGGCGTCTAGCAAGTCTAGCTCTTGATGCGTGCGGGTGATCAGCTGCTGGTAGCCTCGTGCTTGCAGTTGGCGGAGTATCGCCGATCCTACCAAGCCGCGATGTCCAGCCACATAGATGCGGCTCTCAGGTGTCAATTTTTTCATAGCTTCTTACGCTCTTCTTTGGCAAATAGCTCTAGATCGCTCTCGACCATACGCTTGACCAGTTCCTCGAAAGGAGTCATCCGTGGGTTCCAGTCTAGGAGCTCTCGCGCCTTCGTTGGGTCGCCCAGGAGCGTCTCCACCTCAGCGGGACGGAAGAAGCTCTCGTCCACAGCGACCAGCACGCGCCCCGTGGCACGATCCACACCCTCCTCGTGCAGACCCTCACCTCGCCACTCGAGGTCGATGCCGACATAGCGGAAAGCGAACGTGGCAAACTCCCGCACCGAGTGCTGCTCGCCCGTAGCGATGACAAAGTCCTCGGGCTTTTCGTTTTGCAGCATCAGCCACATACAGTAGACGTAGTCAGGTGCGTAGCCCCAGTCACGGAGCGCATTGAGATTGCCTAGGTAAAGCTTGTCCTGCAGTCCCAGCTTGATGCGTGCGGCCGCCATCGTGATCTTGCGGGTGACAAAGTTCTCGCCCCGTCGCTCACTCTCATGGTTAAAGAGGATTCCGTTGACCGCAAACATGCCGTAGCTCTCCCGATAGTTGCGAATGATCCAGTAGGCGTAGAGCTTAGCGCAGGCGTAAGGCGAGCAGGGGCGGAAGGGGGTCAGCTCATTTTGCGGTGTCTCTGCCACGTGACCGTATAGCTCACTCGTGGAGGCTTGGTAGATGCGTACTGACTGGCTCATGCCTAAGATGCGCACCGCTTCGAGTAGTCTGAGCGTCCCAATGGCGGTCACATCGCCTGTGTACTCTGGCACGTCAAAGGAGACCTTGACATGGCTCTGAGCCGCTAGGTTGTAGATCTCCGTGGGGCGCACCTCCTGGATGATGCGTATGAGCGACGAACTGTCCGTCATGTCGGCCCAGTGCAGCTCTATCTTGCGCCGCTGACTCTGGTCACGCACCCAGTCGTCAAGGTATAGGTGCTCAATGCGCGCCGTGTTGAAGTAAGAGGCGCGGCGCAGCGTGCCGTGCACCTCGTATCCCTTAGATAGAAGCAGCTCAGCGAGGTAAGAGCCGTCCTGCCCCGTGATGCCGGTGATGAGTGCTATAGGTCTAGACATAGGTGTCGCAATATCGATTTACTTCCAAAGGTACGAAATTAGAGCTTAGAGCAGCGCACAGGACACAGACCATCGGTGCGTCTGCCCCCTGTGGATTTCTTCGTGAGGAGGCTACGATGCGGTCACCGCTAGCTGTCGACTGGCTGGTGGTGGAGGATTACTACTTGAACTGTATCTGGTAGAGCTGAGCATAGAGCCCGCCGCGCTCAAGTAGCTCCGCGTGGGTACCCTGTTCGACGATCTGCCCCTCCTGCATGACGCAGATGAGGTCGGCGTGCATGATCGTGGAGAGGCGGTGAGCGATGACGATGGTGGTGCGGTCGCTGACGAGATGCTGGATAGCCTCCTGGACTAGTTGCTCGGAGACATTGTCGAGTGCCGAGGTCGCCTCATCGAGAATGAGGATGGGCGAGTCCTTGAGCAGGGCGCGTGCTATGCTGAGTCGCTGACGCTGCCCTCCGCTGAGCTTGCTACCGCCGTCACCGATGTTGTACTCGAACCCCTCGGGGAGCTGATCGATGAACTCGGTCGCATTGGCCGCCTCGGCAGCGGTGCGCACCTCCTCGTCGCTGACGGCGCGCTCCATGCCGAAGGTAATGTTGTTGCGTATCGTATCGTTGAAGAGGATTGGCGTCTGATTGACATAGCCTATGAGCTCTCTTAGTTCGCTCGCCCGTACCTGCCGTATGTCAGTGCCGTCGATGGTGATGCGCCCTGAGGTGACGTCGTAAAAGCGGGGCAGCAGGTCTACGAGCGTACTCTTGCCGGCACCCGAGGCTCCGACGAGTGCGATCATTTGCCCTTTGGGTATGGTGAGCGACAGGTTGTTCAGTACCCACGGCTCTTCGTAGCGGAAGGAGACATCTTCGTAAGAGATGCTCTGGTCAAAGGTGACGGGCAGTGGCTCCTCTGGGTCTGTGATGCGCTCGGGGTAGTCGAGGATGGTTTGTATTCGAGTCATCGAGGCGAGTCCCTTTTGGATCGAGTAGGAGGCACGGCTTAGCTCTTTGGCGGGGTTGATGATGCTGTAGAAGACTACGAGGTAGTAGATGAAAGCATCGGCCGTGATGGTGCTATCGCCTGCAAAGATCAAGTTGCCGCCGTACCAGAGGATGATCGCAATGGCGGTGGTGCCGAGGAACTCGCTCATAGGGTGCGCTAAGCCTTGCCTGGCATAGACCTGCGAGATGGTGCGTCGATACTGTTCGTTGGCTTTAGTAAAGCGGTCAGAGATCTGCTGCTCCGCATTGAACGCCTTGATGATACGTAGCCCCGAGAGTGTCTCCTCAACCATGCTCATGAGTCGTCCCCACTGCGTCTGCCCCTCGAGACTGTCTCGCTTGAGCCGCTTGCCCACGGCGCCCATGATGTAACCGGCTATCGGTAGGACGATGAGGACGAAGAGGGTGAGCTCCCAGCTGATGGCAAAGAGTGCGATGAGGTAGATGACGATGAGTATGGGGTTCTTGATAAGCGTCTCGAGGATGCTGATGATGGAGTACTCGATCTCGGCGACATCTCCTGAGAAGCGGGCGAGGAGGTCGCCTTTGCGCTCTTCACTAATGAATGAAATAGGCAGACGGAGGAGCTTCGCATTGAACTCATTGCGCAGGTCTCTGACCACACCTGTACGAATCGGCACCAACATATAGATACCGGCGTAAGTAACCCCGACCTTAATCAATGTCATGACGACGAGATAGATGCAGAGGAGGAGTAGCGTGTGAGCGGGGCCGTACTGCTGGATGAGCTGGTAGACGTAGTAATTGAAGTTGCCCACGATATAGTCTATCGCCACGCTCCACTCCGAGGGGTGTAACCAGTTGATGCCATCGAGCGCATGGTAGACGGGTGTGGTCTGATCCATGCCAAAGAGGATGCGCAGGATTGGCATGATGAGCGAGAAGGCGAGCAGGTTGAGCAGCGCCGAGAGGATGTTAGCTACGACACCGCCTGTGACGTAGTGGCGGTAGGGGCGGATATACTTACCGAAGAGCTTGAGGAACTGTCTCACGGGTTGGTTGGCTGGCTAATTACTACTGTTGGATCTCCTCCTCGTACTCCATGAGCGCAAACTCAGCTTCCTCCCACTGAGGGGTGATCTCTTGGATCTCTTTGTTGACCTGGGTGTACTGATCGATGAGCTGCGGGGTGGCTGCCGTGGCTATCTGCTGCTCTAGCTCAGCAAGGCTTTTCTTGAGTTGCTCTAGCTGCTCACCGAGACTTTCGGCAGTGCGACGTAGGGTGCGCAAGCGCTTCTGCTGTTCTTTCTGCTGCTGGTAGTCGAGCTGGGGCTGGGCTTTGGCTGTTGGCTGTTGGTCGTTAGCCTTTGGCTGTTGGCTGTTAGCTGTTGGCTGTTGGTTTAGCTCTTCGTGGAGGGTGGCTAGGTAGCCGTCGAGGCCGTCCATGCACTCTCGCACAGTACCATGGCTGAAGGAGAAGATGCGGTCGACTAGCCCTGAGAGGAAGTAGCGGTCGTGCGAGACGACGATGACCGTCCCAGGGAAGGCTGCGATGGCTCGCTTGAGGATCTCTTTGGTTCGGATGTCCAGATGGTTGGTCGGCTCATCGAGGATGAGCAGGTTGGCAGGCTCTAGGAGCATCTGCATGATAGCGACACGAGCGCGCTCACCACCACTGAGTACGCTGATGGGCTTGTCGGCTACCTCCCCGCCAAAGAGGAAGGCACCTAGCATATCATTGATATGTAGTCTCATATCGCCTCGCGCCAAGCTGTCGATAGCGTCACGGATGGTTTGGTTGGCAGGTAGCTCCTGCGCCCTATTCTGAGAGAAGTAAGCGACCTCTACGCCATGCCCTATCTGGAGCTTGCCGGTGTACTCCTCTTGTCCCATGATGCAGCGCATGAGGGTTGACTTGCCGGAGCCGTTCTTCCCGACGAAGGCGACCTTTTCGCCACGCTTGATGGTCATCGAGACGCCTCGTAGCACCGAGAGAGAGCCGTAGCTCTTGTCCAGCTCCTCGATGATGACTGGGTAGTCGCCACTGCGCCCCGCCATCGGGAAGGTGAAGTTGATGTGCCGTGTGTCTATCTCGTCGAGCTCTATCTCCTCAATCTTGTCTAGCTGCTTGATGCGGCTCTGCACCTGTGCGCTCTTCGTCGGCTTATAGCGAAAGCGCTCGACGAAGGACTCGATGTCTTGGATCTTCTTCTGCTGATTCTCGTAAGCTCGCTTTTGCTGCTCCAGACGCTCCTCACGTAGCGTGACGTAGTGGCTGTAAGAGGTCTTGTAGTCGTAGATGCGTCCTAGCTCGATCTCGATGGTGCGGTTGGTGACGTTGTCGAGGAAGGTGCGGTCGTGCGAGACGAGGAGGAGCGTGACTCCACGGGCGATGAGGAAGTGCTCGAGCCAGTCGATGGACTCGATGTCTAGGTGGTTCGTCGGCTCATCGAGGAGGAGCAGATCGGGATTGCTCAGCAGCACCTTCGCCAGCTCGATACGCATACGCCACCCGCCGGAGAACTCACGCGTCGGTCGGTCAAAGTCGCTCCGCTCGAAGCCTAGTCCGAGGAGCGTGCGCTCCATCTCGGCAAGGTACTGCGATGGGTGATGCATCTGTATCAGGTCGGTGAGATGTCCGTGACGCTCGATCAGCTCTAGATACTCGGGCGTGTCGTAGTCGGTGCGTGTCGCCAGCTCTTCGCTCAGACGGTCGTACTGATCATTGAGCGACTGCACATCCTTAAAGACCTCCTCGACCTCCGCCCGTAGCGTGGTGTGGTCGACAAGCTCTTTGACCTGTGGTAGGTAACCTATGGAGAGGTCGCGGGGACGGCTGACGGTACCGCTCGTCGGTTGCTCGATGCCGACGAGAATCTTCATCAAGGTTGACTTACCCGCCCCATTATGGCCGACAAGTGCGACCCGCTCGCCTTTGCTGATGACAAAGTTGATTGAGTCAAAGAGGAGTTGCTTACCAAAGTCTACCGTAAGGTCTTGAACGGATATCATCAGCGTGTCTGAATAGTGTGGATGAGAGAATAAGCCTGATAGATGCCTAGCTCGCCTGCACGGCTCAGGTCATTTATCGCCTGCTCATGCTGTCCCTGCTGCTCGAGGAGCAGAGCGCGATTGAAGTAAGCTTCGCCAGCTTGAGGTAGTAGCTCGATCGCCTTGGTATAGTCTGCGATAGCTTGGTCTCTATGTCCCAGCAACTGGTGCAGGTGCGCCCGATTATAGTATAGGTAGCCCATCTGCGGGGCGTGGCCGATGGCGGCGGTGAGCTCACGCATCGCTAAGTCGTACATGAGCGTTTGCTGCTTAGCGTCTGTGAGTGTCTCTGCCTGCATGAGGCGTGCCGTGCTCAGGGCGAGAAGTGCGAGTGGCTGCTGAGGAGCCAGCTCGAGACAAGCGTTGAACTGTGAGACCGCCTCGCCGATGTCTCGTAAGAGCAAGTCGTTGACTCCCATACGCAGGTGCCAGTCGGCCGTCTGCTCTGTGTCACGAGCCTGCAGACGAGCTATATCCTCCAGCACGACATGGAGCTGCGTGCTGTCAAGCGACTGCGTGCCGACGGCAAGCAGGAGCCGAGGCTGGTAGCCCGTGCGCTCGTTGTATGCTTCCAGCTCAGCCGAGTAGTTCGAGCGAGGCAATAGTTTGTCGTGCCCCTTCTGCACGAAGTAGGTTAGCTCGTAGGCGGGGAAAGCATCGGCCGAAGTGGCTTGCTCTTGAATAGACCCCCGCAGAGAGCCACCAGTCGCAGTGATAGAGGAGGATGTTGTCTCACTACTTACGGACTGTAGCTCGGCATGATGCTCCAGTGCGTAGAGCTCGTCGCTAGCTACACTCGATGCGGTGCTGTCGGCAATGGTTGGCTTAGGCGGTTTGATCTGTCCACGCTCTAGCTTGTAAGCCAGCCAATAGTCCCTGTCGGCTCCAGCAGCATCACCGAGCAGACGCTTCACCTCCGAGCGCTGATAGTAACCCGAGAGGAACTCAGGTCGACGACCGAGGATATAGTCTAGCGTCTCAATGGCAGCTCTGTACTGTCCCGTCTGCGTCTGCACCAAGGCTAAGTTGAAGTGAGCCGTCAGGTTCGTCGGTTGCTGGCGCACCACCTCTAGCAGGTCCTCGCGAGCGCCCAGTAAGTCGCCCACCTCGACACGTAGCAAGGCTCGGTTGTGGCGAGCGACCGCATCGTGAGGCGTCAAGAGGAGTGCCTGGTCGTAGTCCTCCATAGCGCCACGGTACTCCTTTAGTTTGTAGCGAGTCAGTCCACGGTTGATGTAGTCGCTCGCCTGGTCTGGCTCTAAAGCAATGCTCTTGTCGTGGTAGCGTAGCGCCCCCTCGTAGTCCCCCCGCAGGTAAGCAATCGTCGAGAGCATCCGATAAGGCGCAGCGCTCAGCGAGTCTATCGCCAAGCCCTCGGCTATCCGTCCCTCTGCTGAGACCGTGTCTTGTCGTCGCAAAGCTATCTCCGCTGCGAGGAAGTAGCCTCGCGCCTCCTTCGGATGACGCTGCGTCAAGGCGAGCGCTGCCGAGTCGGCACGCTCATACTGCTCGGCACCGTAAAGCGAGCCCGCTAAGTTGAACGAGAGGTAAAAGTCGTCTGGCGTGATCTTGAGCGCTTGTGCATAGTCGGTCGCCGCCTCTGCATAGTGCTGCAGATTGTGCCGTGCCGCCCCCCGTACCATATAGGCTCTAGAGAGGAAAGGGTTACGCTCCAGGCAGAGCGTCGCGTCTCGCTCAGCACCCGCATAGTCGCCCAGCATAAGCTTTGCAAAAGCTCTGTAGTAGTACGGGTCGGCCATCGTAGGCGATACCTCGATCACTTGGTTAAAGTGCTCAATAGCGACCACATAATCCTTGAAGCCTATCGCGTTGCGCCCGATCGTCATCACCCGCTCCGTATCTATCTGCGACCAGAGCGTAGTGCTCCACACGCAGAGCGTGCAGAGTAGCAGAGTGAGGGAACGTAGGAGCGGACGCATAGAGGCTAGTGTATCGGATTGCGCATGACAGGGTAGCCGACACGTACACGCCCGTCGGCTATATGCTGTAGCTTCTTCTTAATCATGCGCTTACGCATCGCCGAGATGTGATCCACAAAGAGCTTGCCATCCAGGTGGTCATACTCATGCTGCACCACACGAGCGGCAAAGCCCGAGAGCTCTAGATGCTGTGGCTCAAACTGCTCATTCATATAGTCCACCACGATTGATTCTGGTCGTACGACCCGCTCGTTAATGCCAGGCAAGCTCAGACAACCCTCAGCCTCCGAGCAGGTCTCCTCGCTGAGGGAACGCATATGCGCATTGATCATAACCAGCTTGAGCTGGGCACACTCAGGGTACTCCTCAGCCATAGGCGTGGCATCGATCACCTGCAGACGTATGTTGCGCCCGATCTGTGGAGCTGCCAACCCGATGCCGTCGCTCTCATACATCGTCTGCCACATATCTGCGATTAGCTCTGAGAGGTTCGGGTAGTCAGGCGTTATATCCTCGCTCATGTTGCGTAGGACGGGATGCCCGTAAAGGTATATAGGTAAGGTTTTAGCCATAAGTGTAATCGGTTAATTTTCTGTTTTTAGTGAAGCATACTCAAGCTCTCCAGATAGCTCTGTAAGATAATGGTCGCACTGACACGATCCACCAACCCTTTGTCCTGTCGGCGTCGCTGCTTGCCGATGCCCGCCTCGCGGATTGTCTGCTGTGCCAAGACAGAGGTAAAGCGCTCGTCCACATACTCTAGACGTATCTGGGGGTAGAGATGTTGCAACTTCTTGGCCAAAGCTTGTATCGCCTGCCACGTCGCCGAGGGCGTTGCGTTCATCTGTGTCGGCTTGCCAAGGACGATTGTCTCCACCTCCTCACGAGCTAGGTAGTCCGCCAGATAGTTGAGGAGCTGATGCGTAGGCACCGTGTCGAGTGCCCCTGGAGTAATCTGCAGTGCGTCGGTCACCGCCAGCCCGGTGCGCTTGGTACCGTAGTCGATAGCGAGGATACGAGCCATAGGCGTGTGGTCTCTCTATGCGTTGTAGTACTTCTCGCGGAGCTCGGCAATCTTGGGATCGGTGATGTAGTCGTCGTAGTTGATGATGCGGTCGATGATCCCATTTGGAGTGAGCTCGATGACACGATTTGCCACCGTGCGGATGAACTCGTGGTCGTGACTCGAGAAGAGCACATTCCCCTTGAAGGAGATGAGCGTGTTGTTGAACGCCTGTATCGACTCCAGATCCAGGTGGTTCGTCGGTGTGTCGAGGATCAGCACATTAGCCCCTGGGGGAAGCATCATACGGCTAATCATACAGCGCATCTTCTCACCTCCCGAGAGGACTGAGGCGCGCTTGTTCACCTCCTCACCGCTGAAGAGCATACGCCCTAGGAAGCCCTTGAGATAGACATCGTTTGTGTCTTTGGCAAACTGCCCGAGCCAGTCCAAAATGGTCATATCTGTGTCGAAGTAAGCACTGTTGTCCAGTGGTAGATAGGCGGTCGTAATCGTCTGTCCCCACTCGTAGCTACCCTGCTGCGCCTTGCGGTTGCCATTGATAATCTCAAAAAGGGCGGTCATAGCACGTGGGTCGTGACTGATGAAGACGATCTTGTCGTCTCGCTCCACATTGAAGGTGAGCCCCTTGAAGAGCACCTCTCCCTCGTCCGTCACGGCCGAGAGGTCATTAACCTCTAGAACCTTGTTGCCCGGCTCGCGCTCTGGCTGAAAGAGGATGCCTGGGTAGCGACGTGATGACGGCTCGATTTCGTTGATGTCGAGACGCTCCAGCATCTTCTTGCGGCTGGTCGTCTGCTTGCTCTTTGCCACGTTGGCGCTGAAGCGACGGATGAACTCCTCGAGCTCTTTCTTCTTCTCCTCAAGCTTCTTATTCTGCTGCTGTTGCTGGCGGAGCGCCAACTGGCTAGACTCGTACCAGTAGCTGTAGTTACCAGCGAAGAGTCTTACCTTGCCAAAGTCTATATCCACCGTATGGGTCGACACGGCATCGAGGAAGTGACGGTCGTGGCTCACCACGAGGACGGTGCTCTCAGTCTCGGCGAGATAGTCCTCGAGCCAAGAGACGGTCTCTAGGTCTAGGTCGTTCGTAGGCTCATCGAGGAGTAGGTTGTCTGGCTTGCCAAAGAGACAGCGTGCTAGTAGCACACGCACCTTCTGCTTACCGCTAATGTCGCCCATCAGGCGGTAGTGCAGATCCTCCTTGATGCCGAGGCCGCTCAAGAGGGCTGCTGCCTCACTCTCAGCGTTCCACCCATCGAGGTTGGCAAACTGCTCCTCGAGCTCAGCCGCCTTGACACCATCTTCGTCGGAAAAGTCTTCCTTAGCGTAGATAGCGTCCTTGGCCTTCATAATCTCCCAAAGCTTACTATGCCCCATTAGGACGGTATCGATGACCGTGTACTCGTCAAAGGCGAAGTGATCCTGGCTGAGCACCGAGAGACGCTCGTCGGGCCCAAAGGTGACGGTACCGCGTGTCGGCTCCAGCTCTCCGCTGATCATACGGAGCATAGTTGACTTGCCCGCACCGTTGGCACCGATGATGCCGTAGCAGTTGCCCGGGGTAAACTTAAGGTTGACGTCGGCAAAGAGCACGCGCTTGCCAAACTGTATCGTGAGGTCGTTAACTATAATCATCTTTCTATTCTACTGTCTTCTGTCTTAATGAGTGATAAGGAGGCGCGCCCATCCCGCTCTCGTGGTGGCCGTCTACCACATAGAGATGGGCTAATCTGTACAAAGGTACGAAATTAGAGTTTAGATATTGGCTTGTTAGCTGTTGGCTATTGGGTGTTGGGTGTTGGCTGTTAGTCGTTAGCACTCCGATTACTCCGATAACTCTAGCCAACTGTCGGCAAAAACTGATTCTCCACCTGGATATTTCGAAATATCCAGGTGGAGAATTTTTATTTTCCACGTGGAGAAGAAAAAATTCCTCGGAGGAATCAAATGAAACTTCGGAGGAATTGAATCACGCCCACGTGGAAAATAAAAAATATCCACGTGGAGATTTGAGATTCTCCACGTGGATATTCGAAAAAGGAGGGGAGTCGGACGAATGGACGGACCGACGGGCTGTGTCTCAGTGACCGCTGGTGGCGATGATTCGCTGGGCTATGTGGGTCGCCTGCGTGATGCGGTGCGCCATGCCGATGCCGTCTCGGCAATTGCCTGCGATGATGAGTCCAGGGTAGCGATGCTCTATCTCGTCGGTGGCGGCATAGCGTCGCTCACTGTCGGGACCGTACTGCGGGATAGCGTGGCGGTGGCGTGAGAGATGCACCATGTCGGGTGCGATGCGGGGATCGATGTCGAGCACCTTGTAGAGGTCTCTGAGTGCGAGCGCACGTACCGTCTCATCGTCTTGGTCGATTAAGTCGGGGTAGCGCGTCCCTCCCATAAAGATGCTGTAAAGAACCCCTTCGTCAGTAGGAGTTCGCTCGGCAAAGCAGTCCGACGGAAAGAGAACCCCGAGGATGTCCACCGGCTCTGACGAAGGCATGAGCGCACCGAAGCCGCGATAGTTGCTGACCTTATGGTCAAAGCCGACAGCCACCTCGACGATCGGCGCATAGTAGAGACTTGTAATGGGAGATAAGAGTTCGTCGGGAAGGGTCTCTCCGAGGAAGCTCGCCAAAGCGTGGGCGCCTACGGTCGAGACTACGCGCTCGGCTGAGACTTCGTGTAGCTCTCCGCCTTGCTGGTAGGTGACGAGCCAGTCGCCCGCTGCGTCCTGTCTGACCGATGTGACGGTGGCTCCCGTGCGAATGTAGTCGGCTCCAATCAGATCGACCATCTCGTGAATCATCGTCTCCAGTCCGTGGCGTGCTGAGTAGACCTCTTTGGTGGCTAGGCGATCACGGTCGCTCTTGGGTTCTTTGGCTTTTGCCATAGCTCCACGAATGAAGCTCCCATACTCCTGCTCTAGGTTGTAGAGCTTGGGGAGTGCGTGGCGAGTCTCCAGCTTCATCGGGTCTCCAGCGTAGATGCCCCCGACGAAGGGGTCGACGGCATACTGCAGGAAGCTCTTGCCTAGACGTCGCTTCGCAAGAGAGCCGACAGACTCGTAGGGATCGTTGCCTTTCTTGCGCCACGGCTCACCGAGCAGGCGGAACTTGTCACTCAGCGTGAAGAGTGGTGTCGTGAGTCCGCTCCAAGGACCTGATGGGAGCTGGTGTAGCCTTTCTTTCTTATAGATGTATCGGCAGTTGCCCGCTGGTGTGGCGGCCTCGTAGCCTGAGGGTAGGAGGGCAAAAAGCTCGGCAACTTCGGGAAAAGATATCGACCCTGTGTTAGGCCCTGTCTCGAAGGTGTAGCCCTCCTCCTGCAAAGTGCGGATTTGTCCACCTGCGCGCTCCGCCTCTTCGAGGACGAGCACGGGCAGCCCGGCTCTTTGTAGGTAGAGAGCTGTGGTGAGTCCTGTGATACCGGCACCAATGACTATCGTTTGTTTCATACTGCGTTACTTTTATCGTGATTGTCTCGTGACCATCTCCTGGACGACCGTGAGCAAGCCTGCGGTCAGCTGGGAGAGTTCGTCGGGTTGGATGATGTATGGGGGCATGATGTAGCAGAGCCGGCCGAAAGGTCGTACCCAGATGCCAAGCTCCACAAAGCGTCGCTGCATAAAGGCCATATCGACCGGCTCATCTAGCTCGATCACGCCGATAGTGCCGAGGACGCGCACCTCGGTGACCCCGGCGAAGGTGCTGGCGGGAGCTAGCTCACGCTTCAGTTGCGCCTCGATCTTGGCGACACGTTCTAGCGTTGGTTCACGCTGCAGGAGCTGCAGGCTGGCGAGGGCTACGGAGCAAGCCAGAGGGTTGGCCATAAAGGTCGGCCCGTGCATAAAGCAGCCTGCCTCGCCACGGCAAACGGTCTCAGCGACACGCTGCGTCGTGACAATGGCGGAGAGCGTCATATAGCCTCCCGTGAGTGCCTTGCCGAGGGTGACGATATCGGGCAGGACGCCCGCATGCTCCATCGCAAACATACGTCCCGTACGTCCGAAGCCTGTGGCTATCTCGTCGAAGATGAGCAGCACGCCATACTGATCGCACAGCTTGCGCGCCTCGACGAGGTAGTTGGGGTGGTAGAAGTACATACCGCCGGCTCCCTGTACGATAGGCTCTAGGATGAGTGCTGCGATTTGCTCGCCGTGCTGAGCGAGCACTTGACGGAGTGGCTCCATAGCGTCGTCACGCCACGGCTCGCCCCACTTGACCGAGGGCGGTGCGAGGAAGTGTTGCTGCGGTAGTGCCGTGCCGAAGATACTGTGCATCCCCGTGACGGGGTCGCAGACGCTCATAGCGTGCCAGGTGTCGCCGTGGTAGCCTCGACGAATGGTGACGAAGTGATCTCGCTGCGTCTCACCGAGGGACTGCTGGTACTGGATCGCCATCTTGAGTGCCACCTCGACAGCCACCGAACCGCTGTCGGCGTAGAAGATCCAGTCGAAACCATCGGGAAGCATTTTCAGGAGCTCCTCGCCGAGTGCTATGGCAGGCTGATGCGTTAGCCCGCCAAACATGACGTGGCTCATCTTCCCTATCTGCGTCTCCACGGCAGCATTGAGCACAGGGTGGTTGTACCCATGCACAGCGCACCACCAGGAGCTCATGCCGTCGATCAGCTCTGTGCCATCGGCTAGGTAGATACGTACCCCCTCGGCGTGCGATACAGGGTAGACTGGTAGCGGATCTTCGGTGGAGGTGTAGGG